>Ga0256404_1004323_pt1 | contig 27082 bp, 23 predicted proteins | sample RumenRJG_01DNA_FD_185990 | JGI IMG/M metagenome (GOLD analysis project Ga0256404, IMG submission 185990) | Bovine rumen microbial communities from Lethbridge, Alberta, Canada - RJG_01 | ecosystem: Host-associated > Mammals > Digestive system > Stomach > Rumen | place: Canada: Alberta | collected...
TCGAAAAAATTTTTCGGCGCAGGCTTTAGTAGGAGATACTCTTTTTGTTCCTTTTTAGGCGGAATGTATGGATTTCTTACTTGTTTTTCTACTTTTTGCCTATTGACATTTCACCGTAGGACTTTCATAAAAAGAAAAAATAAAACTGTTTCACATGCGGTCATAACTAAATACGTGAAGACGAAAAAAACTCCATTTCCATCATGCATATAAAAAAGGACTCCAGTTATAACTGAAGTCCTAAATGTAATAAACCAGGAGTAAAATGAAATCTCCTATTATTGTTAAATGAATATTGTCTCTCGTTTTAATAATAATGATTATTTATTCAAGATAATTGAAATTTTATATACATAAGTAAGCGATTATTCCTTTTCGTTTTTATTAGCATTTTGTATTTCATTCAAAATGGTTTCAATAACTTTCCATTCTTTGTCAGTTTCAATAGGCAAAAGCTCTGTTTCTTCTGAATTACTAATGTATGTCGATGCAAAAACTCTTGTATTACCGTTTTCATCTACGGAATCGTCCGTGTATACCATGTAGCTCTTGCCTGTTTCATCGCTATCAAATGTAAATAAAACTTCGTATCTGTTTTCTTTCCCATTATCATCTAGAATGGTAAAAAACATACTATCTTGTGAAGATATTTCTTCTTCTGTCTTGGATGAATATTTATCTTGAGCAATTTTATTAAGTTTTGTGTTAATACCAGAATTTGATTTGTTTTCTTGTAAATAATCTGTTGCTTGTAATTGTTGTAAACGATCAGATCGTTCAGATAACTCTACTATATGCAAACTTTTTTCCAATTGATGATAACGAGCTATTCCAACTGAGCCCTCATCTTTCAATTCATCATAATACTTGGTGAGTTCTTCCCATTTTTCATCACGTTCTGCTATAGAAAAACAACCAATAGCTACGCAAATACTGAATGTAAATATAATATCATTATACGCATTGCTTTTTATCTCATCATCTAGCTTTTTAAGATACTTCATCTTTGTATGATCATTAATAGCAGTTATATATTGAAATGTATGATCAAAAATAGGAGCAATAGATAAAACAAGTTCGCAGTTTGAGACATTTTCGTCTTCATTTAGTTGTAAAGCATAAGATTGTAATGTCTTATTGCCAAAAAAATCATAAAATACAGCAAAATCTGCAATAATTGCTTCTCGAATACTTTTAAGCAAGTCATTAGTTAATTGAGGCATTTTAATAAGACTATTATATAGTTCAATCCATTCAGCTGATATTTTAAAATCATCAGCATAAGAAGAGAAATTGTTATTAATATTTGCATATTTACACCACGCTATGATAAGTACAATTTGTGAACCGGCAATAATGTCTTCTTCATTATCTGATCTCATAAGTGCTTCAGCTTTTTTGAATGGTGAAACACCCTGCTGTAATGCATCAGAAGCTTTAATTACAGCCTGAGCAAATCCGTATTCACTGTCGCTGTTTCTTACGCTATCAGAGAACTTACTGTCAATATATGAAATAAAATCAGACGCATTTTTGCTTCCACTTGAAACCAATTGAAAAATTTTAGGAATCTGTTGATCAGTAATGTGTCTTGAAAAGATAATGTCGTAACTGCGATGTTTATCTGATGTTTCAATTTCGGCACCGTTAACTATTAGATCAAATAACAAATTCGTGTAAACATAATTATCATCTGGTTTTTCTTCTGCTTTTATAATAATCCTTTTGATTATTTCTTGACGTAATCTTCCAATATTCATTAATGAAACGAATACAATTACTTCTCTCCACTGACGATTTCCGTACTTGTCTTCAAAAATATCTGCACATGGCATATTATTGTATTCCTTATCTGAATACTGTGCAAGTATTGCATATGCTGTTAAATACTCTTGCATTTGGCGATGAGTAAATTGTGGGTTTTCTGAAAAGGAGTATTTGGCATCCCATGTTTTCACAAGAATTCCTGTATGAGATAACTCTTTAGCTATAATATTAGCTTCAAAATTGACAGTATCCTCAGTGAATGCCCATTCCAAATCACTTATTGCCTGTTCTATTATTTGTAATAATTCTGCTTCATTGCAGTAAAGCTTTTGGCTTTTTGTGAATATAGAAGCAATATATGCAAGGAAAATTCGTATTGATTTTGATGAAAGCATACCCTTACTTTTATTTGTATGCCAAAAAATATAAAGATCAACAAGTGACTTAAATAGTTCTGCTTTGTTTTCAGGTAATCTTCCGCTGTTTTTTGAAACGGTAAGTAGCAAAGAGAGGTCAAGAGGGTTTCTTCTCATTGCAATTACTTGTTGTTCCTTAGAACTTAGAATTTGTTCTGAAATGGTTTCGTAATTGTTTGCGCGATGTTGATTTTGATTAAAAATGATTTCGCACCATTTTTGGCAGAACTGGCGAATGTCTTCGGTCGATAAAGGCTCAATCCCATATCGTCCAGAATAAGGTTGGAAAAGTTTAGGAGCCACATATCTTGCTCGTATAGTAATTATAATATCAGATTCAGGGTAAAGCTCTAAAAAATTATTTAATTTATTATTAAACAAATCCGCCTTTTTTGAATCCAAAATTTCATCCCAGCCGTCTAATATGATACAAACATTATTATAATCATATGATTTAAGCAACTCTATGAAATCATTTTCCGATATTGAGACAAAATGGTGACCAATACTCTGTGCACATAATCTATACATTAGTTGTGGAAAACTCAAAGAAAAACAATCATTTTCTGATAAATCCTCAACGTTTTTGCATGAGATTAAAACTGGTAAAGCATTCATATTAAATATTAGTTTATTTTCTGTAGAGTATTTGCGAAAAAAGAGCTCATCATTATTAATTATAGCTAAAACAAAACGTTTGCAAAAAGTAGTTTTTCCGCTTCCGGGATTTGCTTCAATTAACAGCCTTAATCCTGTCTCTATTTTGCAACTCATCTCATGGGGAGATTCATCCATGCTATCTTGTGCTTCTTCTGCTTCTAACTCTGCAATTTTAGCATCAATTTGTCGTAAAAGTTCATCTATAGTATCATCATCAGTTTGACTTGAATTTACATCAGAAGGATTTTGGGGATAAATATTTAATATATTATTGCTACCGCCTGTAGATACAGTATCAGTTCTATTAGCTTCTTCTGCTTCTAACTCAGCAATCTTAGCGTCAATACGTCGAATAATCTCGTCATACGGGGTTCCATTTATAGAATTATCATTAGATAGAGATAAAGGTAAATAAGATAAAGATAAAGGTAAATAAATATCTTCTAGTGTTATTACTCTGTACAACAATTCACTTGCCTCAACTTGGGGAAAGTAGTCAAGCCTCATTTCGCTGCATGTTTCTTTGAGCGCTTTTATGTAAATGTCTTTAGTAGTTTGCATTGATAATCTCCTCACTTGTCTAATAATAATTCATCGTCGGATTCTTTTGTATGAGCCTCAAGCATCTTATATATCAATTTCAGTGAATCACTGTCTTGACGGTTAGTAATATCATTTACGCCAAATGCATTTTTTACAATATCTCTATATCCATTGCAAATATTTCTTTGTTCTTGGGCATGTAAACTTGTGGCATCTCGGCATACCAAAAAATACAGAATACTTTTCTGTATATCTTGACCGTTTGTCTCGCTGCTCATTACTAAAAGCATAACTAGAACATATACTGCATCAGATGAAAGAATTTTTCCATCCTTGGAGAATGAGCGTATATAATTATCTATCCAATATACATTTGCCCATATTCCATTTATACCTTCACGATCATGAATATCTGTTGATTCGTTAATGATTCTATTGATATAGTTTGCTGCTAACCAGCACATAATTAATTCATCTTGAAACATATACATCTCTATATGGTTTTTGATATCAATATTAAGTATTCCTGACTGGCTAGATAAAGTATTCAAAAAGTAGTCTATATTCTTACTTGGAACATCATATGATACTCCATGAAGTTTTAGATTATCGCCTGCTGTAATAAAGCACTGTCGTATTTCTGAGATGCCGGCATAAGATTTATCCTCAAATACAAACTCACACGCTAAAAAACCGAGTAATAGTTTTAAATCTTCTGAAGAGATATCATAGTAGCGTTTATTCCATCTTCGCTCAATTATAGCATTTACAATAGATTCTAACAAATGATGGACAAGTCGATCACCCTTTGTCTCAAGCATAGTCATAAGCATAAAAGGATTTTTCGCTAAAGAACGATAATATTCATTTTTTTCTAACCTTGTAATGAATCTTTGTGTTTCACTTTTGGATAGCATTGATGATGCAATTTTATTTATAGCATTCGATTTTAATTCTTTTATGTGGATTAAATCATATTCAAATGGAAGCTTTTTGCCTAGAAAACGGCTTGCAAATACTACACTTGCGTTTGGATAATCTGCAAGCATTTTTTTTATCGCATTTATATAATTATAGTATTTTTTTGACTCAACTTCATCTATTGAATCTATTAAAAATAGTAATGTTCCATTACAGTTTGCATCATTAACCATCTCTACGAAACTTTCTATATCACTCGCTTCAGCTAATTCAAGAATATTGTTAAAATTGCGCGTATTTGCTTCATCAGAATGAATAAATACTGGGAACATACTAACTGAAGAAGCTCCACACAAGGATTCTTTTACTCTAAAATAATCATTAGTTTTTTCCCTTGAATTATTGCTTAAACATTTAGATTCGGATTTTAACAACGGATCAATAACATTGCAAAGCAGTAAAATATCTAACAAGGTTGATTTTCCAAAACCTGAGCCTGCCATAACAAATTTAGAAAAACCACTTCCTGAGAAAGGCTTTGAAACTTCCTCTCCAGTTTTTTTAGTAATTGATGGTACAACAAAGAAATCAATAAGTTCACGCACCATTCCAGTTGCAACTTGATCTCTTAATGTACCTTTATAATGATTCTTCCATAGTCTTTCATAATACTCGTTATTATTGATTGTTGGTACTGAAATCTGTCTTATCTCATAAGTTAGATAATATCCTGTACCATATGTGTTACCAATTGAATCTAAACCAATTGCCTGTCTTATTTCACCTATAATCTTATTAAGAGAATCTTTCCGAGCATCATCCCATCCACCATATTTTCCCCATAAGATTTCACCAATGTTATCAAATGTAAGCGTTCCATTACGTTTTTTTGCTTCTAATAATTTATTAAGCAACAACCAACACTGTGGTCGCAGGTGAATCGGAATACCATCTTTAATTACTTCATGACGGTTAGAGTTATCATCAATTGTACATTTATCCGAAATAATCCAAATACTCATAAAACTATCCTCCGATAAATATCAGTAAAATTTCTTTTTTTTTCAAAGTTTCTATCCCAAATGTTGTCCAGTTTCTTATGAGATAATACTGGCAGAGGGATGAAAATATAGTTGTTCAAGTTCTCCCTCAAAAAATCGAGAGGAGAATAATTATGAAAAATAAGCATTATGAAAGACTAATCTCTATTCTTTCTACGTTAGAGGAGCACCGAATCTCCAATGTTGAGAAACTGATGTTACCCGAGCATACTTCTAAGAGACATGAACTCATTATCGCCCTTCAGAATTATGTAGATTACTATGCACTTGCGAGTAAAACAAGCAAGAACAAAAAAGGTGAGTTTCTTGCAGGAAACGAAGAAAGAGTTAAATGTTTGATAGAAAAAGGGGGATGGGAGTTGTATGACATACAAGCTGATATTCTTAATCATGTCTTAAATAAACTGGATATCATTCTTTTGCAAGCTCCTGTTGCCAAGCAAACCTTCTACATATATAGAATAGTCAATAATAAGGTTATTGATATGCTTCGTAATATGAAAAAGATTGAATCAATACCGTGGGATGCACCTATTGCGAGCGATAAGTGCGAAGATGGTTTTTGCATAAGTGAGGTATTTTCAGACCAGTCATATGATCCTGAATATGTCTTCTATGAAAAAGAAAGAATCAAGGAGCTAAAACAGATTATAAAAGAAAAAAAGGCAGCGGAAAAAGCTGAGAAAAGAATTGTAATCCTTAACGAAGTATTACAGCTTTCAAAGCACCCAGCCGAAATAATGATTAGACTCGGATGCAGGTATCTAGGTTTAAAGCCACGCAAACTTGCGGGAGTAATAATCGAAAAAGGAACTGAACAAGCATATGCAGAAATATTATATAAAATAGCTAAAGCCTATGATATAAGACTTGCAGATATTCGAAGTATGATTTCAGATAATATACCAACATCAAAAAATCTTAAAGCAGAAGATAATAACCCAAAAACAATATCAAGTGAGATAAGTAGGATTAACTACAGAGCCTGTAAACATCTTAGTAAAGACTCTAACGAAAAGAAAACTAGCAAATCAATTGAAGAAAAAATATAACAAACAATAGGAAGTATCTATGCTAGGTTGTTTATTGTCAAACTAATAGGTATTTTATGCATTAAGTATATCATATTTTTAGTTGTTTTGTCAATAAATCAGCCTAAATATTATCGTCAAATTCGGCATTATTTCAGGAAATATAAACAATATAAATTAAATGTTTAATATTAATGTTTGTAAACTAATACGTTTAGGAGGCCTTGCGCCTCCTTTTTGTGTTCTAAGAAATTTTTTCGGAAATCCTCCCCAGAAAGGATGGAAAAATAACTTAATTTCAATTGCATTTCACCTAACCAACATTTTAATGTTCTCTTTTTTATACCAACCGCACTATAAGGCGATAACGAAGTACACTTTTGACAAGAATTTGCACAAAAATGAACCCTCCTTTTTTTTACCTGTTTTCATATGGTGTTCTATGATATTATAGAGACACAGTCAAGGGACAGAGTCACGAGGCTGAATATAATATTCAAAGCCTGATATGCATTAAGGGCCGCGGATACAAATATGGGTTTTCATTATGAAAAGCATATTTTTGTACCCTAACCTTGTCATGCCATGATCAGGCGAACTCGGAGTTTGCGTACATATATGCAGGCTCCATTTTTTGTGTCCGCAGAAAGGACACTAAAATGGGAAAAATCTATTGCAAAATCGACATGGAGAAGGTCGAGAAGATCATCAGACAGAAGGGCTTTTACTTCATCTGCACTAAGGTAATATATCCCGATTTTATCGGACCAGAGTACATCATAGTATCTGATGATCCGGATATAACAGTTAAGCATCCGAAAACAAATGGCATGATCATCGTATCAGTAGAGAAATTTGCTTCTATGGCTGAAGCATATAACCGATACTATAAAAATGATGTTAAACACCTTAGAAGAATAGAACGAAGCTATGAAGAGGATGGATATTCAGAGGAGTGTATTGAAGAGGAAAATGGTGAAGCGCACAGCAATCTTCCTGATGTTGATTTGCATCCTGTTGAGGAATCAGTTGAAGAAAAAGAAAGAAAAGAGATTATATTAAAAGCTTTAGATGTACTTACTCCAGTTCAAAAAGACAGAATTACTCTTTACTATTTCAAGGATTGGACATATGCCCAGATTGGCGAAAAATATGGTGTTAGTCATTGGGCCATATCAAAGTCGATAAGAACAGCAGAAAAAAAGATGAAAAAATATTTGGAAAAAGGTTGCAAAATTGCCTCTCTCAGTTCTTTATGAGTAGAGGGGCAAATAAAAAGCCTTTCAGAAACTTGAAAATTTAATATCAACACATAAGTGTGCAGCAAGATCGGTGTGGGCAACAAACCTGCAAGCCGCGGACATCCATACGCCACGACCTCAGAAATGAGCGAGCGATAAATATGAGCATGACGGTAGGAGTATAGCCACTCCTATAAGGGCGATGACAGCCGACTTGCGAGCCCGTCCGTAACAACGGCTCTGACTCCGTAAGGGCAGAGAGACAAAGATCTGCGTGAACAGCGAGGACTCTGTTCAGCTTATGTGTTCCCAACCTGGGAGGGTGCCATAAATGGTAAGAGAATATCCGAGGCCTTTGATTAAAGGAAAATGCCGTCGCGCGTAGTGACGGTAAAGTACCCCATGATGGGGTGCGTCAGTATGTGAAACGAAACATACTGACAACAATAAATCGGGGCAGCCGAAAGGCTGTCCCACCTACATAAAGGAGAAAAAAGATGCTTATACCTAAACGTGGGGATATGTTTGTGGCGGATCTGGGACAAGGAACCGGTTCGGAGCAGGAAAATGAACGCCCTGTCGTGATTGTTCAGAACAATAAGGGCAACTCATATGCCGATACAACTATCATAGTACCGATTACGTCCAGAATGAAGAATGATATCCCAAACCATGTGATCATACATTATGGCATTCTCAAGAAGTATAAAGGATGCGTACTCACTGAGCAGGTCAGAACGATCTCAATATACAGGTTGAAGAAATACATCGGTAGCTTGAATGAAAAGGATATCCGAAGAATAGAAAAGGCTATGAAGATCAGCCTTGCTATTAATAATAACAAGAAGGTGAAAAAATGAAAATAAAGGAATTATCGCTACTTTCAGCAGTAAACAGGTTTTATAAGGATGATATGAAGAATGGTCTCCAGCGCCGTGACGGACAGATTGAGATGTCCTACGAAGTAACACAAGCAATAATGGACAATAAGTCCTTGGCAGTCGAAGCGGAGGTTGGAATAGGCAAATCGATTGCCTACCTTGTTCCTCTGGTTCTTCAGTTCTTCCGTGAACGCAGGCAAATGATCATCGCTACTTCGACTATTACTCTTCAGGAACAGCTCGAGAGTGACATTCTCTACGTGCTTGAAGCTCTTGGAGTAAGAGCTGATGTCGAGATAGCCAAAGGTATGAAAAACTACATATGCCTGAAGAGATTCCAGAACTTCGTAAGAGAGCACAGTGATTACAGCAGAATGTTCGATCGTGCTAAATATGGCTTACAGACCAGATCTGACGCCTATGTATCAGACGATGTATGGAATAAGATATGTATAACCTCTTGTGGTGAAAAATGCTCAGACTGTCAATTCCGCAAAATTTGTGAATACTCATTGATGCGTGAAAGGATACGGAATAACGATGAGATTGTCATCTGTAATCAGAATATGCTGGTCACTCATTTAATAAACGAGGAATCAGGAAAAGGCATATTCAAGCCGGATTTCAGTACAGTTGTGATCGATGAGGCACACAACCTCGAGAGCAAGTTCCGTGACGCATTCACTACCGCATACAGCCAGAACGAAATAACTAACGAGATATTGAAAGCCACAACAAACAGGAAGGATGTGCTTTCGAGCCTTATTGTTGAGCTTATTCAGATGGTGGACACTCTCTTCAAATATCTGAAATTTGATATTCATCAGCAGCAGGGCGAAGCTGAAGGAGATATGAATACCTACTATTACAGACCAATAAGAGAGGTTAAGAGGCTGGTTCTCAGGATTCGCTCCGGCTTGCTTGAGATAGAAATGAGGACTAATCGTAGACTTAAATGCCTTCAGATGTTCAGAAATCTTGAAAATAAGGAATTCCTTGTATGGATCACAACTGAAAAAGGCGTTCGTATCAATATCTGCAAGAAGAATATACGCAAGGAAATAGGCAGATTACTCTTTAAGGGTACAAGAAGAACGATACTGACATCGGGAACTATTACTTCTCAGAATTCAGGTAGCCTAAAAGAAAGATATCGATATTTTATGGATAGTCTTGGCTGTCCTGATGATGTATGTGTATCCGAACCCAAGAAATCTCCGTTTGATTTTGATAAGCATACTATGCTATATGTATCAAACAAGCTGCCTTGCCCAAATAAACATAACAGAAACAAATATAGAAATGAAGCTATTTCTGAGATAGTGAAACTTCTGAATATTACGCACGGCAAGTCGCTTATCCTCTTTACTGCCAAGGATGACAGAGACTATGTCTTTGAAAAACTTTCAAATATGGGCTTGCCGTATAAGATAATGGTCCAGAGCAGTGATTCTTCTCAGGAACATAGGCTTGAAAGGTTCCAGAATAACGTGAATTCGGTTATTCTTGGCACTGGAGCCTATTGGGAAGGTATAAATATCAAAGGAGAAAGCCTTTCTCAGGTCATAATATTCAAGCTTCCCTTCCCAGTTCCGGATCCGATAACGGAATATAAGATGGCGAACAAAGAGTGTCCGCTATTGGAAGTGGCGGTACCAGAGATGATAATTAAGCTGAAACAAGGAGCTGGACGACTCATTCGCAGTTCAGCGGATAAAGGAATAGTGTCGATACTTGATCCAAGAGTAAGCAGTAGGCTTAAAACTGCGTATAGGGATGATACGTTAGCATCATTGCCTGAGAAAAAATCAACAGAGGACATATTAGAACTCAAGGAGTTCTGGGACAGTATCAAGGGGGATGGTAAACACGACTGATAACAAACCGGGAATCGCAGACTATATGCTTGCCGTTATGGATCAGATCATAGGGAGTGCAGGTGTTGAAAAGGAGGTATCCGATACTGAAAAAACAAGAATAAGAGAGCTCAATCAGGTCACAGTTACGGAAAGGTACATGACGATACGAGAAAGGGAGGTAAATGCATGATGCATTTCATCGCAGGTGCTATGTTTGGAGGGACCATGGGGATTCTGGCAATGTGCCTCTGCATAGCAGCGAGCAGAGCTGACTAACAATAGAATATACGGCGGTTTGCACAAATGTGAACCGCCGCATTTGTTGGCTTTGGTGATACCAATTCCGCCTGTATTGTGGTATTCTTGTGTACTGAAAGGAGGCTCGGTATGGCGAATGTAACAGTAATCGCTCCTGTGGAAGCAGAGTGTAAGATACATAAAATACGATGTGCAGCCTATTGTCGAGTATCATCAAGCAGCGAAGATCAGCTACAATCCTATGCAGCCCAGGTCAAATTCTATGGAGAGAAGTTTAATGATTCAGATAATGAGGAGCTTATCGATATATATGCTGACGAAGGAATAACCGGAACCAGCGCAGATAAGCGAACCGAATTCCAACGTCTCATAAGAGACTGCAAGCGAGGAAAAATCGACAGGATATACACCAAATCTTTGAGTAGATTTGCCCGAAACACCAAAGAGTGCCTTAATACTGTACGATTGCTCAGAGAACTTGGAATAACCCTGTTCTTCGAGAAAGAAAACATCGATACAGCTAAGAATACCGACGAATTAATGATAACTATCATGGGCGGACTGGCTCAGGAAGAATCAACTTCCATATCTCAGAATATGAGATGGAGCGTAAAAAAGCGTATGGAGAACGGTACCTTCGTTCAAAGCGTTCCACCATATGGTTACGTTAAGAAAGATGAGAAACTGGCTGTAGATCCTGAAACGTCCGAGATCGTAAAGGATATATTCAGAATGTATCTTGGAGGTGTAGGCACGAACACGATAGCTCGGATCCTGAATGATCGCGGGATATTGACAGGTATGTACCAAAAGAAATGGAATCACAAAATAGTAAAGTATATCCTGTCTAACGATAAATATACCGGAGACTCGCTCATGCAGAAGACATATAAGACTGAAACTCTTCCAATGGTCCAGAAGCGGAATCACGGAGAATATGATCAGTATTATGTTGAGAATACACATGAGGGCATTATATCTAAAGCAGACTTTCAGAAAGTTCAGGAAATGCTTTCAGTGTCAGCTTCAAAATTCCATAGGGAGTCAACCGGAAAGCATATATTAGGCTCTATGATCAAGTGCGGAGAATGTGGAAGTACATATAAGCGGAAGTGTAACAATGGGAAGTATTACTGGTCCTGCATAGAACATGACCTGAGTTCACAGAACTGCGGCTCTAAGCCTGTGGCTGAAGAAGCTATAATGCAGGCGTTTACTTCGCTGTGTAATAAGCTTATACAGCATTATAAGGAAATACTGCTGCCGTTACGAAGGAACCTTCAGGAACTGAATATGCGAAGATTCAGTGGTAATACAAAGGTGCTTAATATCCGTAAGGATATGGCTGAACTCAAAGAGCAACGACACGTTATAGCACGTCTACGCAAAAGAGGATTCCTTGACGAAAAGAAATATAACGAGAAACTGATTGAACTAGAAAGTAAGATGGCAAGGCTTGATCGTGAACTGAAAAAACACACGAAGACGGATAGCGAGGATGAAACCCTCGAACAATTGGACATCCTGATAGACTGCTTTGAGAGCCAAAGCTCTATAATGTCAGGATTTAATGAGAAACTATTCGGAATGATAGTTGAGAAAATGATCATAAGGAACAATATGCTCGAATTCTTGCTGATATCAGGGATAGTATTCAAAGAGAGAATATAAGAGAATGTGGTGCTTTGTGAACAAAAACGAAGCACCATTTTTGTTAAGTATGGTGATAGATAAGGAAACGGAGTTGTGGTATTCTTGTGTGAGAAGGAGGTCAGATAATGGCTAAGAATCGGAGAATACCATTCGGCTATCAGATGAACAACGGAGTGATAGTAACCGAGCCGAGAGAACTGTACGCCGTATCAAAGATATTTGCTGATTATCTCAAAGGTAAAAGCCTGCTTGAGATATCCAGATCCATGCAGGAAGAACGGATACCGTATCATCCAGGTGAAGACTTCGGCTGGAACAAGAATATGGTCAAACGTATCCTTGAGAATGAAAAATATCTTGGTACTGAGACATATCCACAGCTCATATCAGCTGACATATTTCATCGGGCAAATAATAAAAAGATCAAGAAAGCTACTAATATCTGCATTGTACCGGAAGAATTGAAGAATATAAGAGATATTACACTGTGTGCCGAGTGCAGAAAAAGGCTATTCAGGAATCAGAACGGAACATGGAACTGTAAAACACAACGATGCAGTGAATTTGAATATGTAGCAACCGACCAGATGATCTTATCTGCGGTGCTTAATATAATAAACTCTGCCATAGCCAATCCGAGTCTGCTTGATGCAGAGGCTGAAATGAGCGTATATACGCCAAATGGAGAGGTTGTAAAGCAGAGAAATGAGATATCAAGACTGATGGACAGCCCTGATATTGAATACGATAGGATAAAGGCTGCAATTATGGAACTAGCAGAGCTTAAGTACGACTGTTGTAACTATGACGATGTTCCGCAGAAGACTGTATTATTGAAGGAGATAATGAAAGGTGTCAAGAGACTCAATACGCTTGATGTAGAGTTACTCCTGAAATGTGCAGAATATATAACGGTCAGTCATAATGCAACAATAGGTCTTGAACTTATAAACGGCGTAAAGCTGAATAATATTACTGAGAGGAGCAGAGATATTGGATGTTACGATGATACCTGCGACGAAGAAAGTAAGTGCTGAAAACACAGATAAATATCATCAGCTTCGAGTCGCAGCTTACTGCCGTGTCAGTACAGAGCAAGAAGAACAACAGAACAGCTATCAGGTTCAGATAGATTATTATACTGAGCTTATAAATCAAAACAAGGAATGGGAGCTTGCCGGGATATTTGCGGACGAAGGAATATCAGGAACTCAGACAAAAAAGCGTACCGAGTTCAATAAGATGATAAGACTCTGCAAGAAACGGAAGATAGACCTTGTACTCTGTAAATCCATAAGCCGATTCGCACGAAATACAGTCGATACTCTTGAGTATGTCCGTCAGCTGAAAGACCTTAACATTGGTGTTATATTTGAGAAAGAGAATATAAATACGCTGACAATGACATCAGAGTTCATGATAGCCCTGTATGGCAGCTTCGCACAGGCTGAGTCTGAATCAATAAGTAAGAACGTAACCTGGGGCGTAGAAAAAGCCTTCCGTGACGGACGAGTCAGATATAACTTAAATAGCCTATATGGTTATCGTAAAGGAAAAGACGGAAAACCGGAGATAATACCTGAGGAAGCCGAAGTAGTAAGGCTGATATATAAGCTGTATCTTGACGGATTAACTCTCAGGCAGATCTCCAAACGCTTGGAAGTATTAAATATACCCAAGCGAGAATATGCAGAATGGTCAATTAACGGCATACATTCAATTCTATCCAATGAAAAGTATGTTGGAGATGCATTGCTTCAAAAGTCATATACAGTAGACTGTATCACGCATAAGAAAGCTAAAAACAACGGTGAACGTACAAAATATCTTGTAACAGATGCGCATGACGCTATTATTGACCGAGATACATATAATCTTGTACAGCAGGAACTGGCTCGTAGAACGGCAATGAGGAAGAAGAGCGAAAAAACAGTATCACTACAAGGAAGGTATTCAGGGAAGTACGCATTAAGCGAATTAATGGTCTGCGCTGAATGTGGATCGGCGTACAAAAGGACGATATGGAAAATCAATGGTAGGAAGTGTCCGGTATGGCGATGCATAAGCAGACTAGATAACGGGAGTAGATACTGCAGGAATTCACCTTCGCTTCACGAAGACAAGCTTCATAATGCGATATTATCTGCAATAAATGAGTACTATGACTGTAAGGAAAATATAAAGGAACTCCTGAAAAACAATGTTGAACAGGCAATCGCAGGAGTTAGCATCAAAGAGACCAAGGAGATACAACACAGGCTTAGTGAGATAGATGATGCGCGAAACGACTATATCAACCTTATAGCTTCAGGAGTTATGGACGAAGAAGCTATGGATGAGCAATTCCAGAAACTGTATGCTGAAGAACAGGAACTCAACTCAAGGCTGAAATATCTTGAAGAAAACAATAACATAAATGATGATCAAAAGTCAAGGATATCTCAAGCCCTTCAGATTATCGATAACAGTTCTTGTGAACTGGCAGAGTATAAGGATATGCTTATCAGAAAACTGATAGAGTGTGTAAAGGTAAACAGTAAGACAGAAATAACGATAATTTTCAAAGGCGGATACGAAGTCACAGCAGAAGTTGAAAAATAGGCCGAATTAAGCATTTCAACCATGGTGTTAAGAGCATTTATCTTGATTTTTCAACTGATTTGTGGTATAATATTAGTATCAAATTCAGTTATATGGGAGGATCGGTATGGAACAGGAACACGACTGGCAATATGACTTAGATGAATACATACGTCAGGGCGAGCCTGACCGTTCAGAGAAAAGTGCTGCGTGGCAGACTGCAATAGGTCTGCAGGACGTTGACGGTCTCCAGACCTCGGAATACCTGCTTGAAACAGCCAAGGAGCATATCGAGGGAAAGATCGACATATCCACAGCACAAAAGCGGATATACAGCTACTATGAGCAGCGGAACGTGCGTATGACTGTTGAACAGGATACGATGGAAGCGGATATTGTAGCGACTCATATAGCCGAACTCCTTGCTGAGAAGACATTCCAGTTCTCACCTGCAGAGCTGCAATCCATTCACCGCCGACTGTTCACGGGGGTGTTCAAGACGGCTGGGCAGTATAGGACCTATAATATCTCTAAGAAGGAATGGGTACTTAACGGTAAGACGGTATTCTATGCTTCATTTGACAGCATTCGTGATACCCTCGATTATGACTTCAGCCAGGAAAAAGCCTTCTCTTATGCAGAACTTGATGCAGCTCAGTCAATAAAGCATATTGCAAAATTCATATCCGGTATTTGGCAGATTCATCCGTTCTGTGAAGGAAATACACGTACAACGGCTGTCTTTATGATCAAATATCTGCAAACATTCGGCTTCAACGTAAGTAATCAGGTATTTGCTGATAATTCATGGTATTTCCGCAATGCTCTTGTAAGAGCTAACTATAACGATCTGCAAAACGATGTTCATGCAACGACCTCATTCCTGGAGAAGTTCGTTGAGAATCTGCTGACAGGTACTAACCATGAATTAAAAAACAGATATATGCACATTGATTATAAAGAAGGATCCCAAAGTGCAAATTCAGGCGTTTCAAAGTGCCAGAATTGTACCTTGGAGGAATTAGCATTACTACGTGAGATCGCAAAGAATCCGACGGTTACTCAAAAGGAACTTGCAGTTTCTATGGGAGTATCTGAAAGAACCATCAAACGTAGGACCGTTGAATTGCAAGAGAAGAAATTAATACGCCGTAAGAACGGTAAAAGGAACGGACAATGGGAGATCCTTGTTGAGATATAAAAATGAAAGCAGTCCCCAAACATTTGCCTTAATATAGGCGGATGTTTAGGGACTATTCTTATTTCATCAAAGATTATGTTGTAAAACCAAGTGCTTTTGAAAGTTTCAAAGTGCCAAATTGGCACTTTGAATTATTAGATTTGGCACTTTGAAATCTGAATGGCTCAGAGACAAAAAAATAGTATATCTGATTATACTATCAGACATACTAAGTCTTGTATTTGAATTAATAGCCTTATTTCATTTCCTTGGCAAGAGCAATGAGTAAATCAAGCTGTTTCGGGGAAAGTGACTTGAATGCTTCCACAGCTTCATTTAGCTTGCTTGGATCAGTAATATCCTCTTCAAAGAAGTCCTTGGGTTCAACGCCAAGATACTCGCAGATATAGAGAAACATCTGCATTGAAGGCAGTGCTTTCTTGTTTTCAATATTGTTTATATAGCTTTGACTTTGACCTAAGCTCAGACTCATATCTCTTGCTGATATGTTTTTTTTATTTCTAAGCTTGGCGATCCTGTCTGATATGAAATCTGTATCGATCATTCGTATCACCACCTACATATAATTATAATATACGCAAGTCTAAAATATACCTATTCATTGTAGTAATTTGTATTGACGTAACAATTATAAATAGGTATAATTATATTGGATACCGTTTTGAAATCGACATGGGGCAATGTGAGGGGCAAATGAAAGGTAATTAAGGAATATGCTTTCCAATGTAACAACTGGAATGTGTATTCCTTTTTTGTATTTACGATGTAATTTGCTTTGAGACAGCTATCATTCCTTGAATACATTTAAAATTTGTTATATAATACTAACGCTTATTCAAAAAATAATCGAGTTTGACATATTCGGTCTTACTCTATAGCAATGAAGAATATTCACTTGTACCGTGTCAATTCTGACGGCCAATTTACGTTTTAGGATAAATAATACTTGGATCAAGTTTGTGATCCTTTCTCAAGCAAAAAGCATGGAAAATAAAAAATCGCATCAGACCGTTTTTCGTAAAACACAGTCTTTTGCGAAACCTTCCAAATAAGTTGTTTTTATTATATCACCCTTAACCGGTGATGTCAAGCATTTTTATAAAAAATAATTGAATATGGGAGGAAAAAATGAAGGACTTTAATATCTACCTCAGAAAAGACGGTCGATGGGAAGGGCGTATTCCTAAACCATCAGAGAACGGAAAGAGAAAATACAAGAGCTTTTTCGGACCGTCAAAAGAAGCTGTAAGGCGAATGATCGAGGATTTCTACCGAGAACAGACCAGAGATATTTCGTTGCGTTTCACGCAAATATATCAGGAATGGTTCAATGGCGTCAAATACCATATAAAGGAATCAACTGCAGCGAATTATACGATGAAAGCTGATAAGCATCTTATCCCTGTATTTGGGGAATTGGATATATCAAAGATATGTGAAACAGATATTCATAGCTTTATTGATTCAAGAAAAAGGATCGGTCTATCAGATAGATATATTTCGGATATTATTTCATTGATGAGATCAGTCTGTAAGTACGCCTCAAGGAAGTATCAGGTGAACAATCCATTGAGTGATATACGTCTATTCAAGCGTAAACGGGCTGATATTCAGATACTTGATAGAAAAGAGCATCAGCAATTAGCTGAATATGTAATGAAGAATCATAATAGAACCAACCTGGGAATTGCTATTGCAATGGCAGCAGGTCCACGTATTGGAGAAATCTGTGCATTCCGTGGAAGAGACATAGATTTTGAAAAACGTACTTTGACCGTCAAAAATACGATCCAGAGGATTCAGATAAAGGATGGAGAGAGTAAAACAAAACTTCTCATCTCTGAGCCGAAGAGTGATTCATCAAAAAGAGTTATCCCAATACCTGAAGAATTGATTCCATATTTAGAAGAATTCAAAGTAAAAGATGATGAATTCATCCTTTCCGGGACAGATAAGCCAGTTGAACCCAGAACAATGCAGAACAGATTTGCAAGAATACTCAATAACGTAAATCTGCCGTCAGTTCATTTCCATTCACTTCGTCATTACTTTGCTTCAGATTGCGTAAGACTTGGATTTGATATTAAGTCTCTGTCCGAACTACTTGGGCATTCAAACGTTGAAATAACGCTGAATAGATATGTTCACAGTTCATTTGATCAGAAACGTGAATACATGAATAGGATTAAGTTTTCCGTGGAAAACACTTCTTTCGCAAAAGACTGTGTTTAACGATAAAATGAGCGAGTTCAGTAAGACTGCAACTATGGGAGTATCATTTGTGCAAAAATAACAAAGCTGAAAGAGCTCGATGTATCGTTAGTTGACAGAACGTACAACAAAAACGCCCTTTTTGTAAGAAAAAATCGAAAAAACCAGTTTCTAAGACTGCAAAGTAAGACTGCAAAAGTGCGGTATAATGCTGCAAATCCTACATAAGATGACCTTCCACCTGTATTATACCACGAATGAGGTAAAAAAATCAAGGCGGTAAATATGGAAAACGTTTTCGAATTCTACGACTCAGTAAAAGAACAGGAAGTTGAATGGCTTTGGTATCCGTATATCCCATACGGAAAGCTGACGCTACTTGAAGGTGATCCGGGTGAAGGAAAATCAACTATTATGCTTCACATAGCGGCTCTTATTACAAAAGGGCAGGATATGCCGGACGGTTATAAAGTCGAAAAGCCTGAATATGTGATCTATCAATGCAATGAGGATGATGTTGCTGATACTATAAAACCGAGATTAAAATCTGCCGGTGCTGACTGTTCTAAGGTGGCATATATAATAGATGATAACAGCAGTCTCACATTAAACGATCAGCGTATAACGCAGGTATTAGAGGAAACTCATGCAAGGCTTTTGATACTTGATCCCTTCCAATCGTTTTTGATACAGGACGGAGATCTCCACAGCGTTGGCAGAATGAGAACTACCCTTGGTAATTTAGCTGTTATAGCCTCCAGATACCGGTGCGCTGTGGTGCTGATCGGTCATATGAACAAATCTGCAACGGGAAAAAGCCTGTATCGTGGACTTGGAAGCATCGATATAGCAGCTATTGCCCGAAGCGTTTTAATGGTTACTCGTGATGAGGATGATCCTGAGATACGATATATGATACCAATAAAATCAAGCCTTGCACCTGAAGGTCCGGAAGTTGTCTTCAGGATGAGTAGGGATATCGGATTCCAATGGGTGAAGAACAAAAATAAGAATCATAAAAAGCGGCTAAAAAAGAGCGATGTTGCTGAGATCCTCACCAATATGCTTGAATACGGTGAGCTCACCAGTGGCGTAATAATTCAGAAGATCCAAGATCTTGGAGTCTCAGAACGAACACTATACACTCTGAAAAAGGAGCTTGGTATCAAATCCTTCCGCAGAAAAGGCGTTTGGTACTGGCAGCTACCGATTATTGATGATAATTAATAAGAATCTTTGTAAGGGGTAAACCAATGAACAGCATGGAAACAATGCCTATGGAATTAGGCGTAGAAGAAAACGAACATGAAGACGAAAGAGTATTCCTTCCTGATGATCAAAAAGCACAGGAACAGAACATATTCCGTAGGCATATACGGGATAATCCGAGAACAAAGCAGCTTGCAAGGCATAAACTATGGCTGGATAGTATTCAGCATGAGTATCCTATGCCATATGTTCCATATAGGATAGGAGTATATATAAGATATTATAATCAGACAAAGTATGATGATTATCTGCAAAAGCATATTCAGCAGTTTACCGATGATATATCTTTATCTCCGATGTGGACTCTTGTAGATTTTTATATTGATACCGGTGCAAAAGCTCCACGAATGGAGAACGCAAAGGAATGGTGCCGATTGCTTAATGATTGTTTTTCCGGCAAGGTAGATTTGATAGTAACACAGAAGCTGGGAAATGTAAGCAGCGATCCTGATGAAATAGCATTTCTCGCACGAATTCTTGCAACGCAAAAGCATCCTGTGGGAATGTACTTCATATCTGAGGATATTTTCACATTAGCCTCATATTATCGTGACGATCTGAATGACAGAGCCATGATCCCTGTTGGGATCGAGCCGCTTCCTGATGATGAGTTTGATACTCAATTATTAGCGGATGACCTCATTACTGAACAGAGTATCAATAAAGCACTAATACATGTTGGAGATGGACATAATGCCTGAAATGACTAAACAGCAGCAAAGAGAGCGCGTTAAACAAAGAGTCGGATCGGCTGATACTTCTAACCATACATACTATCCCGCAAAAGAAAACTCTCAATATGTAAAAACAGATGAATTCCAGCTTGTAGGGATATATGCAAGAGTATCCACAGATAATCCCGCTCAGACATCTTCCTTTGAACTGCAGCAGAAATACTATGAAGATATGGTAAGCAGAAATCCAAACTGGAAACTTGTAAAGATATATTCTGATGAAGGAAAATCAGGAACTACTATACAGCAAAGACCGGGATTCCAGGAGATGATAGATGATGCCGTACATGAAAAGCTTCATTTGATAATAGTAAAGAATATATCCCGATTTGCACGAAATACTGTTGAGTGCCTCAGTACTCTAAGAAAACTGAGAGCGAAAAAAGTAGGCGTTTATTTTGAATCTGAGGGAATATATTCCTTAAACAGTGATTGCCATATTGCACTATCAACATCAGCCAATCTTGCTGAACATGAGAGCCGATTAAGAAGCCGAAGTATGGAAACATCCCTTAGAATGCGACTTGACCATGGACTTCCGTTAACTCCTGAACTTCTAGGCCTCATGAAAGATGAAAACGGAAAGCTGATCATTAATCCTGAAACTGAAAATATCCCCAAGCTTATGTTCTATATGTATCTATACGGATACTCTACTCAACAGATAGCAGATAGCCTCATAAAACTATGTAAAAGGAGCTATCTTGGGAATATAAAGTGGACCGCCTCCGGAGTAGCTCGGACTCTGAGAAATGAACGATACTGCGGTGATGTTCTGACGCGAAAGCGTTATAAGGAGTTTGCACCTGATGTTGATAAGCAGAAGACATTCAAGAATACAGGTGAAAAACCTCAGAGCTATTATAAAGACGATCATCAGCAGATAATATCGCATGATGACTTCTTAGCTGTGCAGCGAATTATGAATAATGCCAGATTTGGCGGTACTTCGTTATTACCTGAGCTTAGAGTCATACCCGTGGGCTTACTCAAGGGATTTGTGATAGTTCATCCTAAGTGGGGGAGCTTTACAAAGGGAGACTACATCAATGCCTGTAAAAGCGTTGATACAGAGAACTATCCTGATATAACGGAAATAGCCGGAGATGCGGATACATTTGACCTGAGAGGTTATGAAATAGCTGATTTTAAGCTGTTTGATGATCAGAATATCCCGGCGGTCACTTTAGGACAGAAAGAAATAAGATTCAACCAGACCTGTATAAGCAATATGTCATCGGGCAATTATGTAGAATTACTGATCCATCCGCTAAAAAAGGAACTGGCGATACGCCCTACGAGTCAGGATAACCGTTATGCAGTACAATGGTCGAAAGGCAGCAAAAAGAACGGCGAAACAAGAGGAATAGCATGTAAGGCATATATTGATACTCTGTTTGAGATCATGGGCTGGAATACAGAGTACAGATATAAGCTGTACGGATGCATTTATCATGACGATACAGACTGTGCAGGAATATTCAGCAACATTGATTCCAGCATCTTAATTGACAGAGATGAATACCTGTCTAACGCTGATATTGAACCGTCTGAGAAGCTTCTTGGCGTTACCGGTAAGTGCGTAAGAGCTGTATCAGGTACATTTAATAATAATTTCGGACAGGACTATTATATAGAAAAAACTCAAAGAGAACTATACGAATTAACAAAAGAGCAATGGCAGACACGAATCGAAGGTCAGATGTGTTCTACAGGCGAGAAACTTAATGTTACGCCATATGAAGAACTCAGAAGTTTCATTAAACATGAATTAGGAGAATTGTTTGAGGAGGAAGAATTAAATGAATGCAGTTGAAGAAGGACTTCAGCAGACGGTTATTGGTGACGGTCAGATCCAGCTTGGCTTTCCGTCCAGTGATGAGGAAACTGATCTGTATAACTATGAAATGGTAAGTGGTGAATTCTTTGCACAGATCAAGGAACCTGCCTTCACTATCAATGTTAATAAGGTGTATGTGAATACGGCTGCTGTACGTTTATTACCTAAGGTTGATCATGTAAAGTTTATGATAAACCGGGATGAGAAAAAGCTGGTAATAAAACCGTGCAGTGAAATGGATATACAAGGCTATAATTGGGCAAAAGAGAAGGATGGGAAGCGATATCCTTCTCATAGAACAGGAGAACCATTTGTTCAGAGTCTCTGTATGCTTATGAATTGGAATCCACAGTTCAGGTATAAGATAAGCGGCAAGAAAAACAGAGCCAAAGGTGACGGAGAGGAAATACTTGTATTTGATCTGATGTCGTTCAAATGCTTTGAGAAAGAGATATCCGAGGACGGAAAAGTTAATAAACGGCCGGTATTTCCACCCGGTTGGAACGGTTCATTCGGTCCGAAATACGGCGAATCAAATCGTACACTTCAAGTTAATACCTTCGATGGATATACGGTGTTCTCCCTTAAGGGTAAGGAAAACATCAACGAAATACATAGTGAAAATACATCTGAGACCAACGCCTCAGAGATAAACGAGGAATAACACTATGTGTACAAATAATTCAGAAAACGAGCATATATTGACAATTCTTATTAATACTAAGTATTCAAGAATCACTGTCCATAAGAATACACTGGATGCTTTAGGTGATCCGGCATTTATACAATTAGCCTATAATTCGAAAAAAAGAATGCTTATGCTTTTGAGTGCAGCAAAACAGGCACAAAATACTATAAGAGTAATACGTAAACAACATGGATTCTGCCTTATACACAGCAAAAGCTTCATGTTTGGTTTAATGAGTGTGAGCAAAGCAATAAAAGAGCAAGGGACATATTTATTGAAAGGCAAAATGGATAAACAGCTCTCAGCTGCATATTTCTCCCTTGATAATGCCGAAAGAGTGATCGAACCCACTGATAGAGGTAATTAAAATGAAAGACTTATTACATACAGATCCTGAGATAATGCGTTTATCAATACCGATTTCTCAGGATCAAACGAGAAAACTGGAGTCAAGTATAATGGAACACGGCTGCCTTGAACCTATTGTCGTATGGAATGGTGTTATACTCGACGGTCATAAAAGATATAAGATGTGTATCGATGAGGGAATCAGTTTCGATATTCGGGAAGTGAAGTTTAAAAACCTTTCTGAAGCGGCGGTTTGGGTATGCTATCAAAGGATCAATCAGTATAAGAAATTCTCTATTCAGTATTGCTACCTTGTTGGAAAGTTGTATTCATACTTAAAAATCATAACATTTGAACAAAGAAAAGGAAAAGGATATCATCAGGACCCTCAAAGAGGTAAGGAAAAGCCGGTACATGAATACTATACTTCGTTTCATCTGGGCAATAATATCGGACTTAATCGGACGACTGTACAACGGTATCGAAGAATATCTGAGGCGATGGATAAAATCGATGAGGTAGAGCCTATGCTGTACAAGTCTATAATGGATGGAAGTTTGAATTATAATAATACGGAGATTCTGGAAATAGCCCAGATGGATAATAAGAGGATAGAAAGAATTCGAAAGAAGAAAGTTGATTCAGACGATGTAAAGATGCGAAGCAGAGAATGCACAAAAAGTGTAAGTAAGGAAGAAAAGCAAATGAAGGTTAATAATGAAATATCACTTTCAATGGGAATTAAAAAAATGCCGGTCTATGATCCGGATATGGCAATTAGGGGATTAACTTTAACGATCCCAATGTGGATTGCCGCTATTGAAAGAGCCGAGCAGCAAACAGACATGAATCAGGCTACAGATAGTGCGAAGATGCAGTTAGGCGAGATGCTGATAAGGCTTGACGATCAAATTCAAAAAGCATTGGAGGTTTTATAATGCCTGAAGATGGTATATTAACAGAGCAGCAAATAAAGTGTATTCCTGAAGTATCATTTGAGCTTATACCTATACGCAACCTTGTATCTAATCAGGATTATCAGCGTGCGCTCTCGGAAAAGCATATAAGAGATGCGTTGGAAGAGTTTGATGTTTATCAGCTTAATCCTGTAAAGGTAAGCAGACGAGAGGGAGTAAACTATGTGTTTGACGGTCAGCATACGATAGAGATCGTAGCAGCTGCATCCGGAAGCCGAGATACTCCTGTATGGTGTATGATCTATGATGATCTGAAGTATAAAGAAGAAGCTCATATATTTGCTGATCAGCAAAAGCACGTAAAAACTCTTTTGCCTTTTGAAACTTTTTCAGCTCACATTGAAGCCGGTGACGATAAACAAATGATAATTGACACAACCGTCAGGTCTTATGGCCTGAAAGTTGCGGGAAAAAGAGAACCAAATGCAATATGCGCGATCGGTACATTGGAGAGGATATATGATAAATATGGTATCAATGTACTGGATACAGTTCTGAGACTTGCTGTAGGAGCATGGGAAGGTGAAACTAATTCCTTATCAGGATCTATTCTTATGGGAATAGCTAAAATAATAGTGTCTTATGGTGATGATCTGAAGGAGGATATGTTTGTAGACCATGTAGGAAAAGTTTCAGTGAAATCTATAGTCAGAACAGCAAAGGAAAGAAGCCCGGGAGCTTTAGGATATGCAGAAGCAATGATTTTGGCGTATAACAATAAAAATAAGCAACGATTGTCACTACGGGCTCTTCACGGCGGCAAATTCGTTGCAAATGATCCTAATGATTATGGTGATTAATAAGAAAAGGTGTACTAATTTGTCATATACTCAGAGGCGTTGAAAAGGAGTGTTTTGATGGAGAAGAATAAGTACATTTGTGAAGTGTGTGGAAAAGAGGAAATGCTTACTGAAAAGGAAGCTTATTTGGAAGGCTGGGATTATCCACCGTATATGGGGCAATTTGGAGTAGTATCTCCAAGAATATGTCCGGATTGTCCTATGGAAAAAACAGCTTGGGCAGCTCTCGTCCTAAAACAAAAGACTTATTCCGAATTGTCAGAAAAACAGAAGGAAACCGTACAAAGAATAATGAGAGAAACAAGGTGAAGAATGAGTTTAAACCCACGTCAACTAGTGATATAGTCTTGCTTATTCATTGGTTTTATGGTATACTTTTTTTAGATAAGCCTTTCCAACAATTAAAGCTGTTTATCTATATTACGTAATTAAATACATCAATACCATATATGAGGTTAAAATGAAAAATAGTCTTAGAAATGACTTGGAATATGTCGAAATAAACGGACATAAACTTCACATATTCAGATGCGGAGATAAAAGCAAGACGACTCTCGTGTTCATGTCGGGATCAGGAACAATTGCACCTATGTATGATTTTAAGGTGCTGTATGAAAAACTACTCAGAGACTTCAGAATAATAGTAATTGAAAAATTTGGTTATGGTTATTCAGATCTGTATGAAAGTTCCTGTGAAATCGATACCGTTGTAAGTTATCAAAAGCAGGCATTGGAATCAATGGGTGAGAAACCTCCTTATATCCTTCTTCCGCATTCTATGAGCGGTATAGAAGCTATCAGGTGGAAACAGCTCTATCCTAATGATATAAAGGCAATCATCGGCCTTGATATGGCGACTCCTATCACATATAGCGAATGGGGCAAAGATGAGATCAATAAACGCGTTGATCTCATGCTAAAACTTAAAAGGCTCAATGAAATGAGATTATTGTTCTGGTATCCTATAAATAAGCGAGGATTGAGCAAGGATGAAATAAAGCAGCATAAGCTTCTGAAAAAAAGAAATTTGATGAACAACTGCTATATAAATGAAGCAAAGGCAGTTCTGAATAACGCAAAAATCGTAGCTGGTTCCGGAAAAGCAGAATGTCCGACTTTACTGTTTGTATCTAACGGGAAACAGACATCACCGAACTGGATCGCTAATGAACAGAAATATGCTGAATCAGTAGGTGCAGAAACTGTTCTTCTGAACTGTGGACACTATATTCATTATTATGAAAGTGATAAAATAAGCTCAAAGATCAAAGAGTTTATTAAAGAGATAGATTAATATGGCTCGTTAAGCCTGTGTAATAGGGAGTAGGTGAAAAATGGTATATATAACAGGAGATATTCATGGTTCGCTCGAGCCTATATACGACTTGTTCACACGACATAGTCCTACAAATGACGATATAATCGTTATCCTTGGCGATGTCGGAGTAAACTACACAGGTACACTTCAGGATATTAGATTAAAAAAGGTTATGAACAGACTTGGAGCCACCTTCTTCTGCATACACGGTAATCATGAGAACCGTCCTCAAAATATAGCTTCTTACAAAGAAAAGGAGTGGAACGGTGGCCATGTCATGTATGAAGAAGACGTCCCTACTCTGTTGTTCCCTATAGATGGGGAGATCTTTGATATTGAAGGAAAGAAATGTATAGTAATCGGCGGTGCGTACAGCGTTGATAAGTTTTATCGACTGAGAAACGGCTATAAGTGGTGGCCGGACGAGCAACCTTCACCGAAGATCAAGGAATATGTTGAAAAGCAGCTCTCCGAAAACAAAATAGACGTTGTGTTCTCGCATACCTGTCCAGCTAAGTATATACCAACAGAATGCTTTCTCTCAGATATAGATCAATCCAAAGTGGATAACAGCACAGAACAATGGCTGGATACTATCGAAGATAAGCTCGAATATGAAGCATGGTATCTTGGACACTGGCATACTGACAAACGAATAGATAAGATGCACTTCCTTTTCCACGGTGTAGAAGTGTTGTAAGAAAGTCCTACGGTGAAATGTCAATAGGCAAAAAGTAGAAAAACAAGTAAGAAATCCATACATTCCGCCTAAAAAGGAACAAAAAGAGTATCTCCTACTAAAGCCTGCGCCGAAAAATTTTTTCG
>Ga0256404_1004324_pt1 | contig 27074 bp, 25 predicted proteins | sample RumenRJG_01DNA_FD_185990 | JGI IMG/M metagenome (GOLD analysis project Ga0256404, IMG submission 185990) | Bovine rumen microbial communities from Lethbridge, Alberta, Canada - RJG_01 | ecosystem: Host-associated > Mammals > Digestive system > Stomach > Rumen | place: Canada: Alberta | collected...
CATTAGCATATGCCAAACCGTCATCTGTCAGGGAATAGGTCTTTTGGACTTCCTTGTCTACCTCAATGATATCCTTGGAAGCAAGTGAACCTGCAGCACTCATGACGGATTTGATATCCATTCCACTGTTTTCAGCAATCTCTTCAGGAGTTGCATCTGGATTCGCTTCCAGTTCTTTTAAAAGTTTCTTTTCGTAAATATGCAATTCATTAATGGTTTTTTTAATATCCTCACTCATTTAAACACCATAATTTATAGATTAATAATATAATAATATCTGTTTAAAATGATTTATAAATATGATGTAAAAATTTAAAAAAATGATAAAAAAAGAAAAATGAAATATTTTACAAAATTTCATCTATCACTTTACTTAATTCTTCCTTAATTATTTTTACACATTCTTCAGCTTCATCATCTAATCTGAAGGGATCCCTTGCAGATACTTCAAAGCCATCTAAAATTTCATTGACAGCAATTGTATCAGCTACATCAATTCCCTTATTTTTTAAAATTTTGTTGACACAACCGTTGGGACATCCGTTAACAGCAACTATCGGATATTTTTTAAGCATCCCATCGTTTTTGCCTTCAACATCTGCCGAAGTGGAACCCATGCAAATTGATATTACATTTTCATTGTCGTTTCTGCAGTCCCCAACAGCTACACGGGATACCAGACCGTTAGGACTCATTCCATTGCATGGTGCCAAAGCTACTTTTCCAGCCATAATTTCACCAACTCCCCTTTCTAAGCTTAAGAGCTATATTCTTCTTTTTAGCACTGTCGATTAATAACTGTTTTGCAAAATCCGACCTGTCAGAGGAATTAAACCCTTTTGTTGAATCATCCAATCGAATCAATACCTGCTTCAAATCATCAATTTCCATCAGGTTCACTGCCAGGCAGAAAAAGACATCCCTATGACCATTGTCATAATTTTGTAAGAATTCATTGAGAATCTCAATTTTGGCTAACTGCTCTTTATGATATTTCTCAATTCCTATTCTTTTGGCCTTTTCAATGTCCTTCAGTTGGTTTAGATGAGAAATCATGGAGTCCTGCTGGTCCACGCCATCATAATGTTTACATGGATACTCCTCACATTCAAAGCAGTAATTCACATCACCATGTTCAACGCTGCATGGGGCGAACGGAAATGTTGAAGCACAATGGCTGCCTGCACGACATCCCGGACAATTTCCCCTGACAAATGAAGGGCAGAGACTGCAGTTCAATCCGCATAGGGAAAACAGGTTGTCTGATCTCTTGAATGTATTAGATTGCATAAAACGCCTCAAATTTTACTAAGTCGGAATCATCAGAATCGCATCATACAACACATGGGCAATGAATGGAACAAATATGTTTCGAGTCTTGAAATATCCGTAAAAGTCAAAGATGCTTCCCAATCCCTGAATTAAAAACACCTGAACAACTCCCCCATAAAAACCTGCGTGCAATAATCCGAATGAAGCCATACTAATTATCAGGGAAATAACAAAGGACACATTACGGTTGTGTGAAAAATTATAAAGCAGAAACATCATGAACAGGAAGAGCAATATCTTGAACAGCTCTTCACCCATTAGCTGAAATAGGAAACTAATAATGAATGAAAGATTCCATATAAATCCTTCCGCATCCAGAGGAGTTGAATCTGCGATACCTACTGCCTCTAAAATAAAAATCATTGCAAAGGAGTATACCAGTGACAAGACCATGCATGCCACAATAATTTTAATGTCGCTGCGCCTGATTTTTTTAAACATCATGTTCAGATTTCCCCTTAAAAGGTATATGGTCGGAAGCAGTAACACAAGACCCAAATACATTGAAAATTCAAAATCTCCAAGAGGAATAGGAAAAACGATTGGAATCGCAAATAATGCCAGACAGATAAAGAGCAAAATCGCTCCTCCAACTGACAATTTTGTTTCACCACTATAAAACGGCAAATCCTCATCCTGCTTTTCAAACCTAAAGAATTCTGACATGTTTTTACCTCATTATAAAAAAAAAGAAGATGATTATTCGAAATTGGATTTCAAATAACTTACAAAAATTGATGCTGCGGTCAAGTCAGCGGTTGTTCCGGGATTGTACTTGTTTTTAAACAGATATTCATCGAATTCAGATACTCTGTCAATGAAATCGGCTGAATCCCTCATCTTAAGCAAATCCCTAGTCATCAATGATATCTTAAGAGCCTCATCATCACCATACTTTCTTGAAATCAAAGTGTCAGGAACATGGGACAATATTGTAAGGAATGTCAAGAGGCATGCCTCGTTCTGGGACTTTTCCTCCCTCAGCTGATGATAGGTAGGATATCCTATCTCAAAGACCGCCGGCATGTCGGAAGTCATTTCACGTGCAAGCATATCCCATGGGGCTGAGATTTTCAACACATCATACATTGTCTGGTTGTTTTGCCTGAGCTCGTTTTTGGCATTGTCGCTTGCAACATCATACTCGTCCTGATCGCCCATTCCACCTGCATCTGCAATGTTGATTGCATCATACAAATCACATGCATCATCAACTGAAGTGTTTGCCATCAGCAATTTAATGTTTTCACGAATGTCATCAAATGAGTCGCTGATTGATGCTGCAACCGCAATCGGTGTTGTCATCATGACTATTCCAAGGTTGGTGTTGTTCTTAATCCACCTGTCGGTTTCAGCCACTGCCTGAAGAATGTATTTTCCAAGTTGAGGATTATCAACATCAACATCAGTGCATGCTTCGCGTATGGTGTCACCAATCACTATTCCGCTTATAACAAAGTCCTCGAAGACCATGTCGTCATAGTCACGTGTACGGTGAACGTTTCCAGGTTTCGGATATCCGCTCACTTCTAATGCTGAAGCTATTTGAGCAATCTTTGCAATTTCATTGGGATTCATTCTATCACATCATTTAACAGTAAGTATGGTGCAAAGTTAGTGATTATTAAGTCAGCCCCAGCTCTTTTGATGGAAAGCAATGATTCTGTTATTGCCCTTTCTGTTAAAAATCCTTTCTCAATAGCAGCCATAAGCATTGCATATTCTCCACTTACATTGTATGCGACAAGAGGCAGCATGAACTCGTCCCTTACCATGCGGACAACGTCAAGGTATGGAAGTGCAGGTTTCACCATCAGGAAATCGCATCCTTCAATCACGTCAAGCTCACACTCACGAATTGCCTCAACGGCATTTGCAGGGTCCATCTGATAGGATTTCCTGTCACCTGCATGAGGTGATGAGCATGCCGCAACCCTGAACGGCTCATAGAATGCTGATGCATATTTTGCTGAATATGACATAATCATCACATTGGTGTAACCCTCATCATCCAGAGCCTGTCTTATTGCACCGACCCTTCCGTCCATCATGTCTGAAGGTGCCACAATGTCTGCTCCGGCTTCAGCATGGGAAACAGCAACCTTTGCAATGTAAGGCAAGGTTTCATCGTTCAGGATTTCAATTCCGTCATCTGTGTCATCGTTTTCAACTATCATTCCGCAATGGCCATGTGAAGTGTACTGGCACAGGCAAACGTCAGTGATGACAACAAGATTAGTCTCCTTTTTAAGTCTTCTAACAGCCTTTTGAACGATTCCTGTTGCTGAATAATCAGGTGAAGCTATTTCATCTTTAGTTTCTTCTTTTGGTATTCCAAATACAATTATTGATTTCAATCCTTTGGCCTCGAGTTTCTTTGCAAACTCAATTCCGCTGTTAAGGGAATATCTGTATTCACCAGGAAGTGAGGATATTTCCTCCTTTTCATCGCCTTCAAGGTCTTCCTTGAAATAAATCGGATAAATCAAATCGTCCTTTTCGAGTTTTGTTTCACGAACAATGTTTCTTATTTTAGCATTTTTTCTCAATCTTCTCATTCTTGTAGTTGGAAATTCCATAATAATCACTAATTAATAATTAGGATTTAAAAATATTTAAAAATTTAGAATTGCCCCCAATCAAAAATTCAAACATTTAATAACATCAAGCAACAAACAAATAAACAATTTGTTTTAAAAGAGGCAAAACATGTCAAACTCAATTGGAGAAAAATTTAAAATCACAAGTTTCGGAGCAAGCCATGGAACAGCTGTCGGCGCTGTTGTTGATGGATGCCCTGCAAATCTTGAATTAACAGCTGAAGATATACAAAAAGAACTAGATAAAAGAAAACCAGGAACCAGCGGTGTCACAACTCCAAGAAAGGAAGCTGATGAAGTTCAAATACTTTCAGGAATATTTGATGGAAAAACAGATGGAACACCTATCGCAGGAGTAATCTTCAATAGGAATCAGCATTCAAAAGACTATTCCATGTTCAAGGACACTCCCCGCCCTTCCCATGGAGACTTCGGTTGGATGATGAAATACGGAAACTACGACTATAACGGAGGAGGCCGTGGAAGCGGAAGGGTTACCATCGGCCATGTGATTGGTGGTGCAATAGCCAAAAAGCTTTTGAAAACACAAAACATTGAAATCATTTCACACGTTACTCAAATCGGAGAAATCAAGGCAAAACCTCAAGATTTAAGTGCAATCAAGGAAAACATCGAAAAGAATCCTGTTAGATGCGCTGACTTGGATGCTGCAAAAGAGATGGAAGAATTGATTTTGGCCAAAAAACAGGAAGGGGATTCAGTTGGAGGAATCGTTGAAACAATAGCTGTCGGCATCCCGGCAGGTCTCGGCGAACCGATATTTGAAAGGCTGGACGGAGACCTTGCAAGAATACTTATGAACATCGGAGCTGTAAAGGGAGTTGAAATTGGCCTTGGATTTGACATTGCCTCAAAAACAGGCTCCCAAGTCAATGACCAATACCAAGTCACCGATAATGAAATCACTACAAAAACAAATAACTCCGGAGGAATCGTTGGAGGAATGAGCAACGGCATGCCAATCGTGTCCAGAATAGCTGTCAAGCCTACACCATCCATTTCCAAATGTCAGGATTCCGTTGATATTGAAAAAATGGAAAATAAAAAAATAGAAATTAAAGGCAGACACGATCCATGCATCTGTCCTAGAGTGACAGTTGTTGCCGAATCAAGCACTGCAATTGTTCTTGCAGACCATATGATTCGCTCAGGATTCATCCACCCTACTAATTTAGAAAACAAAATTTAATCTTTTTTTGGAATTGAAAGCTCATCAAACTCCTTGTTTTTAAAGGATGTTTGATATGAGTTCCTTCTGCCGCTGTTGAATAATGCATGGCTGGTGCTGTGCATTGATGATTCAACGTCCTTAAGTGGAATCAGCCTGAACTTGCGAGGATTGTTGTAGTTCACATTGAATGACAACCCGTCGAATGCGGCAATTGTTTTCACGCCAGTCTGCTTTGAAATCTTTTTGGCCTCAACTACAGGATTGTTTGATATCATCTTCAATCCCAAATGTGTCATCACGGCAACTTTCGGCTTTATCTTTTCAATCATGTCAATGAAATTGCGTGAACACATGTGTCCCGGAATGGACCTGTTTCCAGGCCTCAACACGCTTGCAATCAGAATGTCTGCACCTTCATGATAATCCGGAAGCTCGTCAAAGTATCCAGTGTCTGAAGTGTATGACACCTTGAATCCGTTATAGTCTATCTGAAATCCGACACCCGCAGGGTCACCATGGTCTGTTTTAGTCCCTTTGACCTTGATTCCGTCAGTTTCAACAACCTCGTCCGGCTTTAGGACAACGACATCTGATTGGGACTGGTGGTATGATGAGATGCACGGACCCCATTTCTCAAATCCTTTAAGGACGCTTGTGCTTCCAAATATTGTACCGTTTCTCTTGGTCATACCTCTTGTCATTGCCTCAATTAGAATTTCAGCATCGTTATAGTGGTCAGTATGGGCATGAGAAACGAATATTCCGCTTAAGTTGCGGGGATCGAATCCGAATTGATAAGTTCTAATCAGTGCGCCTGGACCAGGGTCAATATGATAATTCTTGCCTCCGACATTATCAATCCTAAACCCTCCAGTCATTCTTCTCTGGGAGATAGCGGAAAACCTTCCGCCACCACTACCTAAAAATGTAATCTTCATTTAAATCCCCATCTATAAAGAACACAAGATTATATCACATTTGAGAGAGGATTTATCTTTTTTAAGGCACAAGTCTTCATCTTCAATAACGACCTTGTCTCCTATTTTGACATTGTCGCTTTCTGTAAACATCAACACGTTCTGACCCGGCGCTGCCAGTTGCTTCCAGTTTCCATCCATTGCCTGTGTCTTATCGTTCAGCTGCACATACAGCATGTTTCCGTCAATGGAGACCACACGACCGACTTCGCCCTTTTCAATGATTTTGCTTGCCATGTCAATGGCTATGCTTTGCTGGACAAGTTTTTCTGTCAGTTCCTGTCTGAATTTGGTCAATACCTTAATGTCATGGTCAATTGTGACGTTCAAATGTCTTTGAGCCTCTGATTCATTGAATTTAGGCTGTTGCACCAACACATCGAACTGCTTTCCCACAGTAGGTGTTTTGGAAGCGACTTCAGCCAATATGTCCTCAAACACGTCTCCCATGTATCTTAAGCTTTGGGATGCTTTCCATTTTCTTGAGATTAAAGTTTCAGCCAATTTCTTTGCAATGACATTACCGAAAATGATAATACCCTTATCTCCGGCCTTACGTGATTCTGTTTCAGAGCCCAAAAGCTCGACAATTTGATAACCGTTTGTTGTTCCATAAATCCTTCTTCTTCTTGTTTCGAAAGTTCCTTTGGTGCTTACTTCACCACGGATACAGTTTCCAACGACTTTGAGCTTGCTTGCATCATCCGTGATTTTAATTGAAATGCCAAGTTCAGATGCCCTGTCTAAAAAGTCCTCATCTGTGGAAATGGATCCGCTATATAATTCCTCTTCCAATACTTCTAAATTCTTTTTATCACCGAAATATCCAATTTTACGTTTATCAGCCGCCATTACACATCCTTTTTTACCAATGTAAGCGATTATTAAACTCATAATATCTCCTGAATTTGATACCTTAAAACCATAAGATATCAATAGTTTGTTAATTTATATCTATTTTTATTTATCATACATTATAAAGTTTAATAGCAAAATTGAAATTCCTATGAAAAACTAAAATTTAATGAAGTAAATAATGTTTAAAACTTGTTAAAAGTATTTAATTAAGTGTTTAAACAATATATTTAAATAATAATATAACATAAATTATAATTAGTATAATTGTTAATTATTTATCATTATAAATTAACAAGAAAGCTATAAAATCAATAAGGAGAAAAACTTATGATAGATCTCAATAAGATGTTTAAACCTGAATCTGTGGCTGTTATTGGAGCATCCAATACACCAGGAAAAGTTGGATACATCATTGTTGATAACCTAATCAACGATGGCTTTGAAGGCGCAATTTATCCAGTAAACCCTAAAGGCGGAGAGATTCTTGGTAAAAAAGCATATGCAAATATAAAAGACATACCTGAAAAAGTAGACTTGGCAATTATTACCATCCCTGTCGCATTCGTAAACCCTACTGTTAAAGAATGCGGTGAAGCAGGCGTAGAAAACATGGTAGTTATCACTGCTGGTTTTAAAGAAGTCGGTGAAGAAGGTGCTAAATTAGAAGCTGAGTTAACAGCACTTGGTGAAGAATATGGTATAAACATTATTGGACCAAATAGTTTAGGAATTACTGATTCACACACTCCTTTGAACGGATCATTTTCACAAATGATGCCACCAACCGGAAACATGGCATTCATCTCACAGAGTGGAGCTATGATGGTAGCTATCATCGATTGGAGCGTAACTTCCGGAATAGGATTCAGTAAAGTAATCAGTTTAGGAAACAAAGCTGGAGTAACTGAAATAGAATTGTTACAATACCTTGCTGAAGATGACGAAACCAATGTAATCATCTGTTATCTTGAATCAATTTCAGACGATGAGGACTTTGTAAGAACCATGAGAGAAACCGCACACAAGAAGCCTATCATTATTCTTAAATCCGGATCAAGTTCCGCAGGAGCTGCAGCTGCATCCTCCCACACAGGAGCATTGGCTGGAAGTGACCTCGCATTTGACACTTCATTCAGACAATCCGGAATCATGCGTGTAGAAACCATGGCAGAATTATTTGACTTAGGTTTAGCATTCTCCAAAGCACCTCTTCCAAAAGGTGACAACGTAGCAATTATTACTAACGCAGGTGGAGGAGGAGTTTTAACCGTAGATGCAATGGAAAAAGCAGGATTAAAACTCGTCCAATTTGATGAAGAAACCACCGCAAAATTAAAAGAATGCGTAACCGATGAAGGAAGTGCAAAAAACCCTATCGACGTATTAGGTGACGCACCTGTAAGCAGATACAAAGAATCATTAGAGCTCGTGCTCGGATACGAAGATGTTGACAGTTTAATCGTTATGGTCTGTCCTACCGCATCAGCAGACCCTGACGGAATCGCACAGGCAATCCTTGAAGAAAGAAAAGAATTCGACAAACCAATCATTGTAGTTAACATGGGAGGACCATCATTTGAAGCAGCAAACGAAGCATTAAGGGCAAATGGTGTGCCAACTTACGTATTCCCTGAAACCGCAGTGACCGCTCTTGAAGCAATGACAAGATATGCAAAACTCGAAGACAGAGTATATGACGATGTCGTTGACAAAGTGGATGACGTTGACAAGGACGCAGTAGCTACAATCTTTGAAAAAGTGAAAGCTGACGGAAGAGACACATTGCTCGGTAGTGAAGCATACGCTGTTGCTGAAGCATACGGAATTTCAGCTGCACCAATCAAATTATCAACCAGTGCAGACGAAGCAGCTGCTCTTGCAGAGGAAATGGAATTCCCTGTTGTGCTTAAAATCGCATCCGACAAAATATTACACAAATCCGATATCGGTGGTGTAAAAGTTGGAATCAGCAGCGCTGAAGAGGCAAAAGCAACCTACGATGAAATCATTGCAAACGCTAAGGCAGCACACCCTGACATCGTTCCTGACGGTGTGGAAGTGCAAAAGATGATGGACTCCGGTGAGGAAGTCATTGTAGGTATGATTCGTGACAAACAATTCGGACCTATGATCGCATTCGGTATGGGTGGAATCTACGTAAACCTTATTGAAGACGTTTCATTCAACCTCGCAAAAGGAATGAGTTCCCAGGAAATTGACGAACAAATCGCATCCACCAAAGTATCCAAATTGCTTGAAGGATACAGAGGAGAAACACCTTGTGACGTTGAAGAAGTCAAAGAAGCTATCAAAAGAGTAGCTAGATTAACCTTAGACTTCCCAGAAATATCCGAATTGGACATTAACCCAATCTTCGTTTATGAAGAAGGTTCAAGTGCACTCGATATCAAAATAAAATTATAGTTAGTTTCTCTTTTGAGAAATTACTACTCTTTTTCTTTTTTTATTAACTTTTTATAGCATTAATTTCATAAGTATATCCATAGAAGGTGAAAATATGGATAGCGAAATTGACTTGGAATTGCACAGTCTTTCAATAGACCTGTTAAACTTTATTTTTCAGCAAATCGATAATGTGGACGAAAGCGAAATAAAACCCTATGTTGACGATTGCGTAGACTACTTCAACGGATTATACGATGACATCAAGGAGGACATATCCTCTGAGGATGCAGGCGACCACGAATACGACTCATTCTTTGAAAGCATAAGCAATCAGTTTTCAGCATTGATTGAGACAATCAAAGAATATATCGAAAAAGTTGAAAGTGAGGAGCTTAAAAACTCATTGAACAGCCTGGTTGATGTGATTACAAAGATTATTGAAATCGCAAAAGGATACCTGAATGAAGAGATGTTTTAAGATGAACTATGACCTGTCAAGTGTTGGAATTGAAAAGGACCTCCAATACGAATGCATCACCACCACAATGAATGATGACGGAAGCAAAAACGCAGGGGCATTTGCATTCAAGTACCTTGGCGAGGACAGGGTGTTCTGCAGGATATTCGAGGGCTCAAAAACATTGAAAAATATCCAGAATACAAACGAGTATGTAGTTAACATCACACAGAACCCCCTGGTTTTCACATATGCCACACTAGATTGCCTGGGCGATGAATATTATACCGACGATGATGACATTGCCATCATTAAAAACACTCCCGCTTACATTATCGTTGATGTTGAAAGCATCGAGAAAAAGACACCTGATGACTTTCCAATCAAGGGAGACAGGAACATATTTTTCATAACCGGAAAAATCAGAAAATTCGTTATCAACGACGAAAGCGCAAGAGCATTCAACAGAGGCCTTTCAGCACTGATAGAATGTCTTGTCAACTTCGCAAGATATAAAATCGTCGATGAAGAGCAAAGAAAAGTCTATATGGACAAACTAATCGAAAATCAAAGGATTATCCATAAGGTTTCAGATGAAAAAACTCAAATGGTAATTGACGATTTGAAAAAAGAGTATGACAAATACTAAAAAAATAAAATAAAAGCATAGTTGGTTTAACTATGCTTCCCAATATAATGTATCTTGTGGGATAGTTTCATTTAAAATTCCTAATTCAACTTCTAAACCTTGGAAAGTGTCCACATTAGCTTTGTAACTGTCATCTAAACCAGAAATGAATGGGAAACTTTCTAAAGATTCTGCTTCTACAGCAGGATCAGTGACAATGTCTTCAGGTAAAAGTTCAACCACTTTGTCAGTAGTTCCGTTTTTGATATTGTCATTGATGAAGTTTGTTGCTTCTTCGTGAATTGCTACAATTTCTTTAGTAGTATTTTCATTGTTTTTAATGAAGTCATCGGATGCAACTACAACACAGCATGGGTGACCAGGAATGATTTCAGATGAATCAGCTAATTCTTCAATATTATCGTTGCTTTCAGCAATACTTACATAAGGTTGGAAAGTGATTGCTCCCGGAATATTGTTGGTTTTTAAAGCGTCATTGATTGATGGCACTTTCATAGCAGATTCGTTAATGTCATCTAAGGACATTCCATGTTGTTTTAAGTAAGATGCAAGCAATACATGTTGAATGGAAGCTTCACCCGGAGTGGCAATGGTTTTTCCGGATAAATCATTAGCATCGGAAATGCCTGATTCTGAAGTTACAACAATACCTGATCCTTCAGTTTGAGCAGCGGAAATGACTTTAACAGGCACGCCAGCAGCAGCTGAAGATAATACAGGAGAAATACCTACATAACCTACATCAACGTCACCACTAGCCATAGCAGTCATCAAGTCTCCACCGTTGTTAAATTGAACTAGTTCATAAGAAATGTTTTTGTCTTTGTATAAACCTTGCTGATCTGCAACGAATAATGCTGCATCGTGATCGGAAGGCAAATAACCTATTTTTACAGTGTTGTCTCCTCCCCCTAAAAAGTCGAAAAGACCTGCACTGGCAGAACCCATTACCAAGAATGCTGCAAGTGCTAACACTAAAACAAATGTAATTTTTTTATTCATTTTCAACACCTGTAATTTAATTAAATTACACTAATAGTATAAAAGCAGTACTATATATATTTTGTGTCTTTAACGGCCGTTATGAATAAATTAAGCTAATTTAAGTATATTAAAGAAAAATTGAACAGTTTTAAAAAAAGAAAAAGAAAAGGGAAAGGTTATTTAACTACCGTCCCAAAAGATATCAGCTTCATCAAGAGGTGCTTTTAAAACTCCTAAGTCAACTTCAACATTCATGAAGTCCATTACTTTTTGTTTGTAAGCATCATCCAAACCGGAAATGTATTCGATTTGACTGATTGAAGCCACTTCAACATCAGAGTCCAATGCAACATCGTCAGGCAAGAGCTCAACTACTTTATCGGTAGTGTTAGCCTTGATGTTTTCATTGATGAATTCTGTAGCGTTTGCATGAATTTCGGAAATGTTTTTAGCAACATCAGGGTGTTCATCCAAGAAAGCTTGAGAAGCAACTACTACACAACATGGGTGTTCTGGAATGATTTCATCAGATCCGACCAATACTTTGTGGCCTTGAGATTCAGCCAATGAAGCATATGGTTCAAAGGTAATCATACCGTCAAGGTTTCCTGTGTTGATAGCGTCAACCATGGAAGGCACTTTCATTGCGGAAATGTTCAAGTCATTTTCAGAGAGTCCATTTTGATCCAAGTAGTACAACAAGAGCATATGTTGGATGGATGCATCACCAGGAGTACCTATGGTTTTTCCAGCCAAGTCCTGAGCGGATTCGATTCCGGAATCGTTGGTTACAACGATTGCACTTCCTTCAATTTGCACACCTGAAATAACTTTTGCAGGTACGCCTTGAGAAATTGAAGCCATTACAGGAGTGATTCCTGCATAACCTACATCAACGTCCCCACTAGCCATAGCGGTCATCAAGTCTCCACCGTTGTTGAATGGGACGAGTTCTGTATTTATTCCTTTATCCTTAAATTGACCTTGAGCGTCTGCAACGAATAATGCTGCATCGTGGTCAGATTTAAGATAACCTATAGTGACAGTGTCTTCACCGCCACCTAAAAAGTCAAACAAACCAGCGCTGGCTGAACCCATTACTAATAATGCCGCAACTGCCAACACTAACACAAATGTAATCTTTTTATTCATAATATCTCCATTATAGTTTAATTACAACAATACTTTACAACATGTAATAATAAAGTTTTATTCTTAAACCTGATATCATTACCATGCGAAAATATTTATTAACAATTGTTATATCGAATCCCTAATCAAAATATAATCTAATTATTATTTAAATGTTTTTAAAAAATAGAAAAAAAGTAGTTAATTTCTAACTACCTTGCCAAAAAATATCTTGCTCGGAAATCGGTTTTTTAAGCACACCCAAGTCAACTTCCAGATTCATGAAGTCCATCACGTCCTGCTTGAAGCTGTCGTCCAAACCGGAGATGAATGGGAAACTTGCGATAGCAGTCTTTTCAACCTCAACATCACTGACAATGTCGGACGGAATCATACCGGCAGCCTCATCGGTATTGTTGTTGATGAAATCAGTGGCATTCTTATGGATATCCAATATTGTGGCTGTCTCATTAGGATGCTCTTCAAGGAACTTGTCTGATGCAACAACAACACAGCACGGATGGTTTGGCAGGATGTCCTGTGAACCGGCCAATACCTTTGCGCCGTTTTTCTCGGCAATTGTCACGTAAGGCTCAAATGTGAGCATACCATCAATCTTATTTGTCTTTAATGCATCGTTCATTGAAGGAACCTTCATGGAAGAAACCTTCAGGTCCTTGAGGGACATTCCGTTTTGCTCCAAGTAGTATTGGAGAAGCATGTACTGGATTGAAGCCTCACCAGGGGTTGCAATGCTTTTACCGCTTAAGTCTGAAACTGAATTGATTCCTGAATTCTTGCTGACAACTAAACCTGATCCATCAGTTTGAGCTGCGGAAATGACTTTTACAGGCACTCCTTTTTGAATGGATGCCAAAACCGGAGTGATTCCGACGTATCCTACATCAACGTCACCACTTGCCATAGCAGTCATCAAGTCCCCACCATTGTTGAACTGAACCAGATTAGTGTTTATGCCGTTTGCAGCATATTGGCCTTGCGCATCAGCTACAAAAAGAGCAGCATCATGGTCGGATGGGAGGTAACCTATTGTTACTGTTTCTCCGCCTGCGCCTAAAAGGAAATATGCTCCTGCACATACGATAGCTAGTATAACAATTATTATTGCGATAATCTTTTTATCCATGTTATCACCAATTATTAATTATATTATAAGCATATAAAAGTTTTGATAACATGGTGGCAGAAAAGATAGACCAATGCATGAAACCTCACGGCGAGGAAGGAATCGAGACAATAAAAAACATGAACGAGAACCACAGGGAAATATCCGATTTTGCATTTGAATGCATTAATTTTGGCAAAAACGATAGGATATTGGATATCGGCTGTGGCGGAGGCGTCAATATAGAAAAATTCCTGAAATTGACCTCAAACGATGTTGACGGGCTTGACTATTCGGAAGTGTCAGTGTCCGAGTCAAAAAAAAGAAACAGGAAAGCAGTCGATAATGGAAGATGCAAGGTCATCCATGCAGATGTCAGCGCCATGCCAATTGAAGATGAAACCTATGACCTGGTGTCTGCCTTTGAGACAATCTACTTCTGGCCTGAAATCGGCGAAACATTCAAGGAAGTTTCAAGAGTCATCAGACCCCACGGACAGTTCATGATTGCACAGGGAACTGACGGCAATCATCCGGACGATGAAAAATGGCTTGCAACTGTTGAGGGGATGAGCGTCTACACTGCAGATGAGCTGGAGGAATATCTGCTTGATGCAGGATTTAAAAGCGTTGCAACTTATAAAAAGGAAAACGATTATATAATGGTGGTGATTGGTCAGAAATAGACCTAACCTCCATAGATAATCTGAACCAGTTTTATTTCATCACCGTCTTCGATAACACTGTCCTCAATTGTCAGCTCGCCGTTCTGCTTTGCAACAACAGTCTGTGCTGACAATCCCAATTCATCCAAAAGATTTCTTATTGTGTAATCTTCACTTTCCAATTGTCTGTTTTCATCAATATCCTTAAATTTTAAATTAAAACTCATTCTATCACCTTAATAAACTTTGATTTACAATTTTTGCCACTTTTTTAGCTATTGCAACGATGGTCAAAATCGGAGGCCTACCCGGAGCTTCAGGAATCACACTTGCATCGCATACATAAAGCCCTCTGATTTCACTTTCGAAATTGTTGTCGACAACCTCTCCAACGGCAGCAGTTCCGCCGGGATGAGCACCCTTAAGGGAAGTTGCAACAATGGATTGCTTTTCAACACCCATCTGCAAAAGTATGCTAACTGCCTTTTCATAACCTTCCTTTATCAAGTCCACATCAACTTTTGTAAGCGTCTTTTCAATGTTTCCGTTCTCATCGATTGTGCCTATGCAAGTATCAGCAAACTTAAGCATCAATCCTATGACATCTTTCTCTGTAGCATTTATACCACATTCATTCATCAGAGGAAGAAGCTGCATGGAATAATGAGGAGACAGGAAATATGGGCCAAATTCCGCCTTTACTCCCATCATCAGTTCATTTTTCAAGTTCGCATCCTTCAGATATCCTCCGATTGTAGTGAAAATGTCAAAGAAAATCTGGCCTCCGACATTTTTAATCCCTGAATTCTTCAGGATTACTGGAGTGTTGAGGGCTCCGGCACTTACAATCACCCTTTTTGCATGATAAACATGCTTTTCATTGTTCGCATCTATTCCTGCAACGCCTATGACCTCACCGTCATCATGTAAAATTTCAAAAACGTTGAAATTGCAAACCAGTTCCGCACCATATTCAAGAGCCTCCCTAACAAAGTAGGTTCCGTCCCATTTTGCATCGAATAGACAGCCATTGACGCATTTTCCGCAGAGCCTGCATTTTTCAAAGTCAATGAATTTAGGCATCGGCTCGACAATGTATCCCAGATTCTCACCTGCCTCTGCAATCATCCGTGTGGAATGACCCCACAGCTTTTTTGGAAAATATGTGACATTTAACTCTCCGCTCGCTTCCAGAAGCTCCTCGAATATGTCCAGATTTTTATCCTCAAACTGCTGCATTATGGAATTTGTGTAGCATCCGCTGCATGAAAAGCATGCATTTCCTATTGAGGAAGTTGTTGTGCCACCAATCTCCTCGATGTTTGTCAGTTCGAGAGGACGTGTCAGAAAAGCATATTTGATTTTATCTTCATCCGAAAGATTACTTTTCAAATGAATTTCCTTTGTTTTCATATGCTTGACATAACTTCCTTCCCTTTGCAGGGATCCTCTCTCCAAAATTAAGACTTTTCTTTCGCTTTGGGCTAGGTCCTTTGCCACGGTTGCCCCGCCGGCGCCTGTTCCTATAACAATTACATCATAAATGAGAATTCCTCCAAATATTAACAATTGTTATATTATTGTCAAATAATTTAAATCTTTCTATAACTCACTGAAAATTATCCGAAAAAATAAATCGATGCTCAAAAATGTACAATTAAACTATACAATATCCACAATCAAATATCACTTACAAAACATTTAAATAGTTAGTTACCCAAATTGTATTTGTGGAAAAAATAACTATTGTTATATAGTTAGCATTTCGAAGGGATTACATTTTTTCCATATTCTCGGGTTCGGAAAACAAAAGAATAAAACAAACATTTTTCCCCTTAAATTGTTTTATTGTCTCCAAAATCTCGTTTAGAAACACGTAATGAGTTTTTAAAATCTAACTCCTTAATAACATTGAAAAAACTCATTGAAATCAGGGCATCCAAATTGATGCCCTTAAATATCTAAACTTCTAAATAGATAGATAAGCAAACTGTGATACGATGAATTTAGAAGCAAAAATTGACATTGTAAAAGACATTTTAAAGGATGAAAAAGTGGCAATCGGTTTTTCAGGAGGTGCTGATTCAACATTAATAGCATATCTTTCATCTAAAGTTTCAAAAGACACTTTAGGCATTACAATCGACAATCACCTATTGCCAACAGGCTTTGTTGAAAATACCCGAAAAGTTGCTGACTCATTCAAAATAAAGCACGAAGTGGTCGACATCAACTTCTATGAGAATGAATACTTTTTATCAAACGATGAAAGCAGGTGTTTTACCTGCAGGAATCTGATGTATTCCACCATTGAAAAAATTGCGCACGAAAAAGGATTTGATTTCATCTGTGACGGCAACAATATCAGTGACCTAGTAATTGACAGACCAGGAATACTTGTGACCTACAAAAAGGACTTCAAAACACCATTTATAGAAGCTAAACTAACCTCTAAAGAGATTCACGAGTACCTGAACAGGAACAATATTCCATATTCCAGATCTACTACATGCCTTGCAACAAGAATACCCACCAACACTCCGACTACCGAAGAAAAAATTTCAAGAATCAGTCATTGCGAAGATTACATTCTAAGAAACACTAACTGCGAAATCGTTAAAGTTAGAGATGTTGGAAAATTTGGTATATGTGAGGTGGACAACATAGATGAAATTCTAAAGGATGATAAATTTAAAGAAATCAACGATGAATTAAAACGCCAAGGATTCAAGAAAGTTGCACTAAATTTATCACAAATCGATGATGATGAATACATCAGTATCGACTACAGAGAAGGTTCATTTACTTACCAGCTACCTTTTACAATTAACCTTGAAAATACGAAAGAGCATCTTGGGGACGAACTGATTTCCGAATCCGACAATGAACTACATATTGAAAATATCACCATCAATGAAAACGGCCTTATCAAAGGAAACGGCCTTGATTCATATGATGGAGCACTTGACACATTTATGGAATTATTACCGAAACTAAGAAGAAACATTTAGGAGAAAAAAAAATGCCAACAAGATACATAGGCGACGGATACTGGGAAATAGCTTCCCGTCAAATGAGCATAGTAACCAGAAGTGAACAGGAAAGATTCAAGGATGGCAAGATTACAGTCATCGGATGCGGCGGAATCGGCGGAGAAACCATCGAAATGCTTGCAAGAATGGGTATCGGAGAACTTGTTTTGGTTGACAAGGACGCATTCGACTTATCAAACCTCAACAGACAGACCCTTGCGACAATAGCTGACTTGGGACTTGACAAGAGTGCAGTCGCCGCTGAAAAGGTGAGGCTGATCAATCCATATGTAAAGGTCACCACATTCAATGAGCACATTGACCAAAGCAATATAGAAAAGGTCATCGAAGACTCCGATATCGTAATCGACGCTCTCGACAATGTCCTTACAAGAGTCATCGTTTCAAGAGCTGCAAAGGAAAATGGAATTCCATACATTCACGGCGCAATTCATGGAACCCTTGGTCAGGTTACAGTCTTCCTGCCGAACAGCGAAAAGACATATGATGAAATGTTCAACCTTCCTTCAATCGGCAAGGATTTAAATGATGATGTTATTGAAGATTTAAAAGGAGTGACATCCGGTGTTCCTCCGGTAATCGGACCAACACCAAACTTAATAGGATGTCTTGAGGCATTTGAAGCCTATAAGATTCTAACTGGAGTCGGAAAAGTTACCGTAGCTCCAAAAATATTGACATTCGACCTGTTGGATCTTGCATCATTCAACATGGAAGAAATATAGATAGATGACTAAAAATCATCTATTCTCTCATTTTCAAGCTCTTCCCTTGAAAACCCTGAAAACTTAACAGCCTCATCAATGCCATGAAGTCTCTTATATTTAAGAGCAAATTCAAATTTTCCTTCTTCCAAACCTTGATCCAAACCTTTTTCAAATATTCCACTGCTCATTACTTTCTCATATATCTCATCTACAGGTTCATCCATTGTCAACACCTCGATTAATTTTTCCCTTTCATTTTCATCGGAAACATATTGATTGATTGCCAAAACTAATGGAAAATACATTTTACTGTCATCATACAATCCGTGTTTCTTAATTTCTTCTATCAAAAGACATACATCCTTTATTATTCGTGTTCTATCGTTTTTTGCAACCATGAATGGTGACAAAACCAAATATTGAATCTCTCTTTGAGAAAATATTCTGTTATTCCTTATTTTATTTTTCAAACTTAAATATTTTACCTTATCATAAGAATCTGTCAAATAATGTATGATTGGTCGTAATATTGATGTTTCTGTCTCTTCATATACATATACCTCTGATTTGATATGATATGTACATATTATAACTGTCACGACCTTCTTTCCTGACTGGCATTGGAGGGCCACCTTATAATCCATATATCTCTTAAGATGTTCATCACCAATCTTATTGTCCTGAAATTCAAAGTTCAGGAGTATGCCTTCTCGGGTCTCAAAAACCAAATCAGTGAACAGGCTTCCTCCTTTCAGGCTAATCAGTTCATTGCGGTATAGTCTCAATACATGATAGTTCAAATCGAATGCATCAACGAACATCTGACCGAAAAGTATTGCGGCCAGCTTGAAGAACTTGTCGATATTTTGATGCAGCAAGCTATCCCTCCTTAAAGTTAATTAATACAAAATTAGTAAAAAGTAATACATAAGGGTTGCCTAAGTGCGACAGTATGAAAATGTGAAAAAAAGAAAAAAAGAGTTATCTGTCAAGATTAACCCTTTCAGGTGATGTATAAACGGTGAATCTGTTGTCACGCACGAATCCTATCATGGTGATGTTTCCTGCACGTGCAACATCTATTCCTGATGATGCAGGAGCCGCATTTGAAATAATTATCGGAACTCCTACACGAATCACCTTGATGAGCATGTCAGCAGGCATCCTTCCGCTGTATGAGATGTAGCATTTTGAAAAGTCATATCCTTCCATTGCCGCAGCGCCTATCACCTTATCGACTGCAACGTGGCGGCTTACATCCTCACGGATAATTATATTGTCCTCGTATTTAAGCTGAGCCACATGAACTCCTGCTGTCTTCTGCCAGACTTTTGCCTCATCTGTCAGGTGCCTTATGTCCTTGATTACCTGTGTAGCATCGACTTTCAAATCAGATAAATTTGGCTCGATTGTCTTGAGCTCTGATCTTATTCCTCCTGCATTGTCTGAGTTTACTCCCTGATATTCAAGCAGCCTGCAGACACATGCATGCTCGCAGTTGCCCTTTCTCTCCTGAACGATTCCCTCCTGCTCAAGGTCCTCTTCAGGATCATGGCTCAAAGAGGTTGATACAAGCACATTTGTTCCGTCAAGCTCGATTGAGTTGATGTCTGAATAGTCCTTGATAAGTCCTTCTCCCAGACAGTATCCCACCGCAAAGTCCTCCAGGTCCTTCGGATAGGTTGAAAACTTCCTTGGAGGTAAATAGTCTATAAACAGGTAGGTGTATTCATCGTCCACGCTGTTTTCAGTGATTGTTTTATATTCTCCATCCTTCCACTGTATCACTTCGCTCTGCCTTAAAAATTCCATTAAATCACCTTATTAACAATTGTTATATCAAATTTTAAAAAAAAATAAAATATCACTTGCCCGCCAAGGCAAGGTTTACATATCTCTTGAACTCTTCGCATTCATCCATTGTGACGTTTTTGAGATTGTTGATGCTGGTCTGCTTGTTGTTTTTTGAAAGCTCGATATGTGTATTTATGTATCCATTTTCCTCAATTAATCTCAAGAGCCTCTTACCGTAGGTCAGCTCAGGGTCTGCGATACGGTTGAGCATCAGGCTCAATGTATGGGACTCATCGATGCCAAAAACCTCACACATTCCATACATCTCATTGATGATTTCCGCCGCCCAGCTTTTGAGGGTGACCTCCTCGCCGTCCCTTAGCAATCTCATTGAATCGACGTAAGCCGCCTCGGCAGTGTTTTCCTCATTGATTTTTGCCTCCCTTTGCCAGTCTGCATAATCTGACTCGTCCTTTATGAACATGTATATCAAAAAAAGGTGGAGGAAATTCATGTCATGCCTTACAAGGCCGCACTTGTAGAACGGATTGATGTCCAGTGTCCTTATTTCAACATATTCAATGCCGTCATTTACAAGGGAGTTGAGCATGTCTGACGGGTCTTTCGGCTTAAGCCTGATTTGAGTGTAGAGCTCCTTTGCCTCTGAAAGGTCGCCGTTGTCAATGAATCTGTTAACGTCACGTGCAAATTCTTCCACTGATGCGTATGACGGGTAAAGTTCCTTCAGGTTCTTGTATCCGCAGGATGCATTTCTAAATGAGGGACCCCTTGTCGAATAGTAGCTTCCAAATTCATCGCAGGCATCCATAAGATGAATGCAATCCTTTGAAAATGTCTCGTGGGTTCCAATAGAGCATCCTGTCAAATAGATTATCAGCCAGCAGTACCTCAGGTAATTTCTTGCAACCTTAAGATAGACTTCGTTCTTGAACTGTCTGAAGCTGACACCCCTGTCCTCGATTGAATAGAGATGTTCGAGAAACTCGTCGGAAAATGAGAAGTTGAAGTGAACCCCTGAAATCATCTGCTTTTTAAGCCCGTACTTCCTGGCCAGATCCTCACGATACCTCTGGGAAGATATGCCTTCCTCAGGATACTGTGCAATCGGAATCTTATCAGCATAAGGCAGGATGCACGGGATTGACTGGAACCAGAGATACTCATCCTCGGGAAGTGACACGTTCACGATATCCGAAAGCAGTGAAAACACGTCAAACGCCTCATCTATTGTGTCGAATGTGGGTGTGATGATTTCGATTTGGCTTTCTGAAAAGTCAGTTGTGACCACAGGATTGGTCAGCTTGTCCCCGAACACTTCAGGATGAGGAGTCAAAGACAGTTGTCCGTCATCCTTTGCCCTCAGGCTTTCCCATTCTATCCCAAATGAACCGGCCATGATTTCATCAGCCGATAGCTTTGACATATTCAATAAATTCATTTTCATCCCCCAAAACTATATTGCACTGCTTAGCTTGCCGTAATCTCTAATGATTTTCTCTAGCTTAATTCCCTTATGCATCAAATCGATTATCTGTCTTCCAGGATTTGTGTGCCTTTTGATGCGCTCGTATAATGGGTTTAAAAATATCTCTTCACCAATTCCCCTGTCCTCAAGTCCCCCATATGCCAAATCAACGACATTTTTGGACAAGTTACATAAGTCTTTCTTGTTGATAAACGCAGGAATCTCATCCTGAATCAAAAGCTTTCTGAGTTCACCTGCGGTGTATCCTTTATGATATATAACATTGTCATTATTTATTAAATCTTCTAATTCATCAAGCCTGTCCTTAAGCCCAAGGTGGAATGCCGCAACGCACATAGAGTCCCTGATTGGCTGGGTGCATACGCTTCTGAACTCTACTGTTCCCCTGAATGTCAGGTTGATGAACTTGAACGGCCTCAGGTACTTGATGTCGGAGATGCATGGCCTTACGTCGATTTTCCTGTACTCTCCCTTGCAGTAGATTTCCCCGCAGACGCTGTCCCTTGAAAAGTAATCCAGAAGGTTCATTGAAGGGAAGTTTATGTATGCCCCGTCCCTCATCACACAGTAGATGTTGAGTGACTCCATGTATGCCTGGAGGTCGTCAAGGTCCTTGAAGTCGACATCATACATTCCAATGTTGTGGGGGTTGACTCCGTGTGTGGAATACTCCCAGAGGGCGTCCCTGAAGCATGTTAGATGCTTGTTTTCGTCAAACAGTACGGAGTTTGAGAAAAGTAATGCTTTAATTGGTTCTATCTTTGAAAATACATTTATTGTCTTGACCAGGTTTTCCCTGTATACGTCCAGCTGGACCTGGGATGCTGAGGAAAACATTCCGTATTCCGGATACTTGTGAAAGTGCATCGGAACGTTTTTGTAGTTCTTGAATGATTTCAGATGATGATAGAGCATCAGATATCTCTCTGAGGGAATCGGACGATTTGTGTTGTATTTCCTGTAAGGGTTAATTCCCATTCCTGTCAGTGTGTGGTTGTACTGCTCGAAGCATTCCTTAGTAAATGAGTAATAGTCGCAGAAGCGGTCATTTATGGAAAAGAGATCCTTTTCCCTGCCCATTGCAAACTCTATGTTGTTGTATGAGCAGTCATAGCACATTATGTCATCGTTTTTTGGGTTTTTAAGTGCAAAGACATTGCCGTCATAGTCTATTCCGTCCCTTTTGAAGTCCCCATATTGCTTTCGAAACATTTCCGTTACCTTGTGCACAACCTCAAAGTTTACTGCCTTCTTGTCTAGATTAATGATTGGAATCTCGATTTCAACACCTATGAAATTCTTTATTTTGTCTGTTGGCCTTATAAACTCATCGTACAATCTGCTTCTTACCATTTCCTCACTAATCATTGATATCATCCTGGCCTAATGACTGTAAAAACTCCTCAAGAGCTTCCTGATGTTCTTCTGTAAATATGAATTCGTTATCATGCTCATCGCTTTCAAAGATGATGTTTCCGTCAATCAGTCCGAACAATTTATTCAGTTCAACCGGCTTCCATCCCTCATCATCGGTAAGAGGGGTTGAAGCGACAAGAAATCCCTCATCGTTTTTGAGATAATATAGCGAATCGCGCATGTTTGAGTGGATGTAGGTCAAGTCGCCATCGTAAATCATCAGATTTAACTTGTTTCCCTTTGAAAGATCTCTGACAATTTCATTCAATAGGCTGAAGCGTTCCTTTATTGTTGACGGAGCGCCCTTCATGGCTTCAAAATCATTGACCCTATCGATTATATATAAAAGTATTCGCTCGGAATCAGTGTCGCCGTTCTCTTTGTCCTTGTAGTAGTCAAGTTCCGGATAGTCAAAAATTGTCCCATTGTGAATCAGCATCCAGGACCTATTGTTATCGTCGGCTTCCGTGAATGGGTGGCAATTGGGAGATATGATTTCACCCACAGTGGCTAACCTGATATGAGCGAATACATTTTTTCCAACGACAGGATTGGACAATATATTCTTAAGGTTTTGGCTACAGGATGCTTTTATAGGCTCTTTATTAATAACAAATTCATCAGACTGCATTCTGGCCAATCCCCAACCATGCGGATGTTCTTCGGAATGATTATAAAAACACTCAAGACATTCATTCACTTGCTTTGGCGTATTGGAATTAAAACAAAAAATCTCACACATATACTATCCTCCTCTCACTGGTTATTACAACTTCCATATTGTAATAACTATTGTTATATAACTTATGTTATATAAATTTTTTTAAAAAAAAATAAGGAGATTAATCCCGGATAAGGCATGTGCTTGCCTTCTTCCAGTAGCAGTTGTTGCAGGTCCTGCAGTCTGATTTTGTTTGGGTGCCCTCTTTCCAGTCCTTGAGGAACTCCGGATTTCTCACAAAAGGCCTGAGCATGGAAATGAAACTGATTTCAGTGGTGTTTAGAAGCTCTGTGATTCTTTCCATATCTGCAAGTCCTCCTCCCAAAGCAACAGGAATGGAGACATTTTTGGCTACACGGTCTGCGAAATCAACCAGCATGTCCTGGTTTGACTGGCCTTTCCTGAAGTATTGAGGTGAGAGAAACTTTGTAATCTGAAGGCTGTCGGCACCGCTTTCATCTAAAATCTTACAGATTTCCAATGAATCATCTTCATCCTGATAGAGATTGACCTTGCAGTGGATGTGAAGGTCTGCGGTTTTCTTGATCAGCTTTATTATTTCTGAAACCATTCTCACCCTGTTTGATGTGCTTCCGCCATACTCGTCACTTCTTGTGTTTTCAAAGGGATTCATGACCCTTGAAAGATAAAAGTTGTTTCCGATGCAGAGCTCAATTCCGTCAAAGCCTGCAAATGCAATCTTTTTTGCAGCCATGATGTAATCTGCCTGAATTGTCCTTATGTCCTCGATGGTGAGGTCATTTACCTCCATCATCTGCTTGCCGTTGACATTGCAGTTGACAAATCCGATTTGAGCAAGGATTGGAGTGTTGTGCTCATGGGCAATGTCTGTGACTTCCTTGAACTCCTTTATGAAAAACGGGGAGTTGATGTAGTGGGTGTAGTCGCTGAAGCGGTCATGAGAATACATTGAAATCAGTTCTGTTGTGAGGATTCCTACATTGCTTTTCGCCAAAGCTTCATATCTGTCGTAAATGTCAGGTGTCAGGCTTTTGTCTGACCCGTTTTGGGACTCCCACAAACCTGTCCTTATGATTCTTCCTGAAACGTCAAGATTTCCAAATTTAGTGTTGTCGAATATGCCTTTCATGGTTACATATTAGAAAGGAGACTATAAAAATGAGAAAGTAATTCGGGAGTTACCTAAATTAACAAAAAAACAAAGGATTTATGATTTCTTTCAATATCATATCCAACATAATGATAATATCCTAAATTTTGAAATAACTCTATTAATCCTTGTTCATAACTATCTTCATTAAAATTTGAAATAAGAATCACTCCAAATATTTTTACAACAGTATTCCAAGCAAAATACAATGTTTCTTTAATAATAATTTTATAACAAGTATTTATTAAAGTTAATTAAAACTGAAGAATATAGAATAATTTTAAAAAATATTAAAAAAAATATCCATTAATCAATTATAAAATGCATATCTATCCATATCCCTTGCACAGCCGTAAAACAATCAGATTAAAAATCTCTCAGCCAAGTATTTTCCAGTTAAACTCTTTTCAGAGCCCATAATATCCTTTAAACTACCTGTCGCCAATATTTCCCCACCAAAATTGTCATCATCAATTCCAATATCAATGATATAGTCAGCATTTGCAATAAGGTCCAAATCATGCTCGATTACAATGACGGTAGCTCCCTTATCTATCAGATGGTCAAAGACATCAATCAGGACCTTCACGTCCAGAGGGTGAAGTCCTATGGTCGGCTCATCAAAGATGAAAACAGAGTTTTTCTGTGACTTTCCGATTTCGGATGCAAGCTTGAGCCTTTGTGCCTCACCGCCTGAAAGGCTTGGGGTGGCTTCGCCTATTGTGAGATACCCAAGTCCCAAGTCAGACAATTTCTGAAGTTTTGAGGTTACCTTCTTAAGACCGAATAACTCCTCTAAAGCCTCATCGACTGTTAAAAACATTATGTCTGCAAGAGACAATCCATTATATCTAACTTTCCCGATATCTGAATTGTATCTTGATCCTTCACAGTCCGGACATGTCATTTCAACGTCCGGCAGGAACTGCACGTCCATCGATACGCTACCTGTACCATTACATGTCTCACATCTTAGTTTTCCAGTGTTGTATGAGAAGTCCGCCGTCTTGTACTCATCAGAAAGCTTTGAAAATTCCCTTCTGAGGTCATCAAGAACCTTCGAATATGTTCCGACCGTGCTTCTCACATTCTTTCCTATCGGAACACTGTCAATCAAATCGATTTTCCTGATTCCATCACAGTCTATATCCTTGACAGTTTCAGGGAGATCTTCACCGTCAATGACTGAATTTACTGCGGGATAAAGTGATTCCAATAATAAAGTTGTCTTTCCGCTTCCGGACACTCCTGTCACGACTGTCATTTTTCCTCGTGGAATCTGAACATCCATCGGCTTTACGTTGTGAACATCAGTTGTCCTTATGTCGACAGACCCGTTTTCAAATACATCCCCTGACTTGTCCCTTATTATGACGTTTTCGGAGTTTGAAAGAAACGGCGCAATCTGTGAGTCCTCATTTTCAATTATCTCATCAAGGTTTCCTTCGGCGATGATATTACCGCCGTCGGCTCCTGCAGTGGGTCCCAGCTCGACCATGTAATCGGCAATGCCTAATATCCTTGTGTCATGGTCCACCAGAATGATTGAATTTCCGTCCTCAACCAGCCTTCTGATTACGCTTATCAAACCCTCGACGTTGTCCGGGTGAAGCCCAATTGAAGGCTCGTCCAGGACATAAAGAACACCGGTTGTGCGGTTTCTAAGAGTCTTAGCAATCTGAACCCTCTGCAGCTCACCGGTTGAAAGGGTGTTTGAAGGCCTGTCAAGGGATATGTAGCTTAAACCAAGATCCAGAAGAATCTGTGCGTTGTCCATGAACTCCTCAATAATCTCTTCAGCCATTTCCCGTACATTGTCCGGAAGCTCGCCAACCACTTTGCGAACCCATCCGACAAGGTCTTTCAGGTTCATCCTGCATGCCTCGGCAAGGTTGATTCCACCAAGCAGTGTTTCACGTGCCTTTGCATTGAGCCTTGTTCCTCCGCAGTCACTGCAGACCTTGGTTGTGAGGAACTTGTTTATTTTGGTTAATCCCTTTTCTGTCTTGGCGTTTTTCAGTGCCTCCTCAATTGCCCTATGAGCGTTCCGGTACTCTGCATTGAGCTCAAACAGCTTTCCGTTTTTGGACGGGATGTTGATGTATCTCTTGACCTTTGGACCGTTGTAGACAATGTCTTTTTCCTCATCGCTCAAATCCCTGAAGGGCACATCAACACGAACTCCAAGCTCTCCTGCAACATGATACATCCATGATATTCCGAACTGGTTCCACGCGTCAACCGCACCCTCCTCCAGGGTCTTGGACTCATCCGTCACAAGCTTTGATGAGTCGACATCGCGAATGTAGCCTGTTCCGCTGCATGTGGGACATGCGCCGTCGGAGTTGAATGCATATTCCTCGGCTC
>Ga0256404_1004326_pt1 | contig 27070 bp, 25 predicted proteins | sample RumenRJG_01DNA_FD_185990 | JGI IMG/M metagenome (GOLD analysis project Ga0256404, IMG submission 185990) | Bovine rumen microbial communities from Lethbridge, Alberta, Canada - RJG_01 | ecosystem: Host-associated > Mammals > Digestive system > Stomach > Rumen | place: Canada: Alberta | collected...
GAAACGGGATTTTTGCGCCCTTTTTTCGGTGGATAAACTATGTTTTTTTCAGAGCTGTCTTAAAACTTATCCACAGAGGCAAAATTTGGTGAACTTATGCCTCCGTGAATAATTCAGGTTTTATATATCTCTTCTTTGGTGTAAAATGTTTCTCAATTGCAGTTTCTTCGGATGACAATTTTTTATCATTCCGAATAACTTTGCAATTTGATCCGTATCACGGATTATATCATTCGTTTTACGTCTAAGGGGGATACTATGGAAAACTTCAAATCATTTCTGAAACGTAAGGATATCGAGATTTCAGTGAAACGTTATCTTATCGATGCTCTGGGTGCCATGGCACAGGGACTTTTTGCTTCACTTCTTATAGGAACCATCATTAACACACTTGGTTCACAGCTCCATATTCCGTTTCTGACCAACACAGTGGCAACTATCGCCGGAACGGAATACACCGTCGGCGGACTTGCTTCCGCAATGAGCGGTCCGGCAATGGCTGTTGCCATCGGTTATGCACTTCACTGCCCGCCACTGGTTCTGTTTTCTCTCATAACGGTAGGCTTCGCTTCCAATGCTTTGGGCGGTGCAGGCGGACCTCTCGCGGTACTTTTTGTGGCAATCTTCGCAGCTGAGGCAGGTAAAGCCGTCTCAAAGGAGACAAAGATAGACATTCTTGTTACTCCTCTTCTGACCATAGGTATAGGCATTTTCCTCTCTGCCCTGTGGGCTCCGGCACTTGGAAAAGCAGCCATGAAAACCGGAACTCTCATCATGTGGGCTACCACTCAGCAGCCTTTCATAATGGGAATTCTTGTGTCTGTCATCGTGGGAATAGCATTAACACTTCCTATTTCTTCCGCAGCCATATGTGCGGCCTTAAGCCTCACGGGACTTGCCGGCGGTGCCGCAGTTGCCGGCTGCTGTGCCCAGATGGTAGGATTTGCGTTTATGAGTTTTAAAGAAAACGGCGTGGGCGGTCTCGTATCCCAGGGCATAGGAACCTCCATGCTCCAGATGGGAAACATAGTTAAGAATCCACGTATATGGATCGCACCTATACTCTGTTCCGCCATCACAGGACCTCTCGCAACCTGCGTTTTCAAAATGCAGATGAACGGAACTCCTATTTCATCCGGTATGGGAACCTGTGGATTTGTCGGTCAGATCGGTGTTTACACAGGCTGGCTTAATGACATTCAGGCCGGTACAAAGGCTGCCATAACAGTAAATGACTGGATTGCTTTATTCCTGATATGCTTCATTCTTCCCGCAGTTTTGTGCCCGGTATTCAATATGTTCTTTACAAAACTTGGCTGGGTGAAACCCGGAGATATGAAGCTTTAATTCAAACAGTGGAGTTTTTTCTCCCCTGCTTATCCATTGACCGCCGGTCTGCATGAAAGACATTTTCCTTTCAACGGTCCAGTGATGCCCAAAAGTTCGAGGTGTTTTGCCTCGAACTTTTTTATTAAGCAACTACATTTAAATCTTTCGTTATGGTATCATTAAATTGAATAAGGATATTGGGAACGGGTAAAAATCAAATAAGAAATATCATATAGATTTCATAAAGGAAGGGTTGTGAAATGGGTATAAATAAACGCGATTTCGGAAAAGGAGCCATAAGCGGATATGGCATCCAGCTTAATGATCTCAGCTGCGGAGGTGTGATCAGCTTCATAACAAAGCACAGAGGTATCATTCAAAGTCTCTATCCCGAAGTTGAACTGGATGATATACTGGGCTGGCTCTATTATGATAACAAGATAAGTGACAATGATTTTGAGTCTGTACTATATGACCATGGCATGGACTTTTTCCCCTACATAATCGGCCTGGTTCTCAATATAGACCATAGCACAACCGGTTTTCTTGGTTTCGTGGGTGAGGAATCCTTCGGAGACTGTCTCCTGTGGATGCCCTTATATCCCTGGGAAATGACGGATTCTGATAAAAATCTTACCAAAGAGGAATTGGATGAGATTTTCACAAAGCTTTTGGATGAACTGGGCATCAAGGGAACCCCCAGATTTCTTTCATTGTTCTACGATGATTTCCCCGCAGATTTTAAATTGAACTGACAGAAATGAAGGAGAGGAACCCCCTCTCCTTCTCCTTTTTAGTTACACGTATCCATCGGGGACGCTTCTCGCCGGCGAGAACCGTCCCCGATGGATACGATAAAAGTCTCCGGTCTTCAAATGTTGGCCGGAGACTAACTACATATATCAAACATTCTCTGCTGTCCGATTTTAGTTGTATATGTGTGTATGTCTTCTGTCATGTTTCGTGTAGTAAACAGCCTTGTTCTTATACATCATGTCATCAGCCCTCTTTATACACCATTTTAGTTCGGAAGTATTACTGCACCATTCGAATCCTACAGAAATATTCGGTGCTTTTTCACCGGCAAGCTCCTTTTGGATCTGAACTCTTTTTTCTTTGAAAGCATCTTCATCAATTGAAGGTATAAGAACAGCAAACTCATCTCCTCCGGTTCGGTAGACATATTGTCTCCCATAAATCTCAGCCAGAAAATCCGCGGTATTCTTTATAAAACTGTCACCCATCATATGACCGCCGTTATCATTTACTTCCTTGAGACCGTTAAGATCCGCAATGACAATTCCCACAGAAACCGCCTTCTCCATAAGGTCTTCTTCCTTGTCTATAAAAGCATTTCTGTTATTAACTCTGGTGAGAGCATCGTAATTGATCAGCTGTTCATAGTTATGGTTAGAGATAAAAGCTCCTATAAAGAATGACACAGTTTCAAACAGTCTTTTTATATCTATTTCTGTTATAGGTTTACAATTTATCGCACATAAATAACCTGTGAGCTCAGCACGACTGTAAAAAGTAAATGCATAGAACTGCTCTATCTTCTGAGACTTGAAGCCCTCATATATCTCCTCGCCCACAGCCTTAACTTTTTCTATGTCATTTATAAATATATAAGTTTTGTTTCTGGCAAATCTCCTCCACAGTTTATCAACGACATCATAAGGAATACCTTCCCCCGCATTGTTCTCCACCGGCATCATATCTTCGTCATAACACTCATAGGCATTATCAGGAATGCTTTCGTTCTTTTTCATAACGAACAGGTGGTCAGCATTAACAACATGCTGAACCCTGTAGAAAACATCCTTCATAGCCTCATTGAATTTTTTATCGCCGTTCAGAACCTTGGCAACACTTACTATAACATCGTCCGTGATAGTATTCTGGGCGATTTGCTCCTTCCTCGAAGTTTTATCGTCCAAAACATTCAGAGCCACGGAGCAGCAACCGGGAATGGAGGATGGCATGATAGTAAATTCAGCCCATTTCTCCAAAGAGTCTATGAACATTTTTTCCTTCACTATCTTGTTGTTGACCATAGCCTGATATGGTATCTCGATCCACTTTTTTTCAGATTCCGGATAAAGCTGGAGATAAGTCTTACCCACAATATCCTCGGGACTCTTTCCCGCTTCGTCTGCATACCTCCGGTTGATGAATACATATTTCATATCCACAACCTTGCTTTTATCCTCATTCATAACAGGACGGTATATAGCAAAAGGCACAGGAACATCCTCATATGAATCCGGCATGATCATCCCGTATCTCTTGTCAAAGCTGGAGACATCCAAGCCAACCAGAAACATATTGTAATCATCATAGGATGAAATAAGCACTACAGAGAACTTGAATTGGCATCCTGTAGAATCAAAGGTGATATATTCAGTCTCTTTACTCTCAATTGCCTTATATGCTGTATCCAGCAGATCCAGTCCATATGGAAATTCATCTATTTCTGTATGGTCTACAACATTGGCTCTGAGTTCCTCCAACAGGCTCTTTTCATATTGCTGATATACAACATTGGAGAATAACTTTTTAAACCTGTTTCTGTTAAGACCAACCAATGCCATAGCCTGGCTGCTAATGATATCAACAAGACCTATCTTGTCATAGTATTCAGAGATAGCCTTGTTTTCGGAAGGAATATTGATATCATCCAAATGCTGATAAAAAACATTCATGGATTGAGGTTCACTGTAATAGTAACCCTGAACCTTTTCACAGCCGACACTCTTAAGAAAACGGAGCTGTTCATCGGTTTCAACTCCTTCTGCAATGGTATGTATACCCAGCTCCTTAGCCATCTTAATGGTTGAGATGATAATGGTTCTTGCTTTTTTCCCTGTACTGTGGAGAAGCTCCATATCTATCTTAAGTTCATCAAAATCGTAATCCTTGATGATGTTCAGAGAGGAATAGCCCGTACCATAATCATCTATGGCAACCTTGATGCCTTCCTTGTGGAAACGATCTATTGCATCCTTCATATGCTCTGTACTGTCGAAGAATACTTTTTCGGATACTTCCACATTGATCAGATGGTGGTCAAGATTTCTTTCATTCAAAGCATCAACTATCATCTTTACCGGATCCACAGCATCAAAATCCGATTTTGAGATATTGACAGAAACAGGGACAACCTCCTTGCCTGCATCAAGCTGATTTCTCAGACTGTCTGCCACCTTTGAAACGATATACTCGTCAACCTTATAGGAAAGTCCGTTATTTTCCAGGGCACCAATAAATCTAAGGGGCAGAATAACCCCCTTTACGGGATCGGTCCAGCGAGCCAATGCTTCAACCCCAGCAACCCTTCCGGAAAGAGTCCTGATGATGGGCTGATAATAAACCTCGATATTGCCTGAAGCCAATGCTGAATCAACATTGTCAAGAATATATGCTTCAAGAGCATCAGTTTTATCAAATCCCGGCTTATAAACACAATAAAACCTGTCAGGATCATCTCTTATATGGTCACAGGCAATCTTAGCAAGATCACAATCGATCATAACAGCAATATCGTCTGCGCTCATATTATAGATTCCTGCATTCAGCCGTATGAGCTCTCCTTTTTCCCCGGAAAGAACAGCCGTATTCAGGTTTTCAAGCTTTTCAATAAGTCCAAAGGTTTCAGAACAGAAAATATATTTGTCTTCAGAAAGACGTGAAATATGTTCATCTTTAAAAAGGTCACGAACAACAGAAAACAAGTCCTCCATAATCTTGCTGTCCTGGTCTGTCACCTGACTGTCGGTGGAAGGATCAAAAATGATGAAATCAAAATAAACCAAAGAATGCTTTGGATAATCAAGATCGGTCTTGATCTTGCCCAAAACATCTTCTGCGTATGCTAAAACATCACCTACAACGGATAAAGGTGTAAAACCATACCAGCTACCGGTTTTCTTGTTCCCGTTTTCAATGACATTATACTCATTCATCACAAAATCCTTTTAAAAGTATTTCTCAGTTTTCTTCCAACAAACAGCTTCCGGAATGCGGCCGGAACATCCTGAACCTTCATATCCACAAATCGGAAAATATTTTCACTATCATATACGTATATGTCGGCACATTTTACGAAAATATATCCTATTATTAAATATTTTTTTCACATTTTTTGAACGATTTACCAAAGTATGATAATATCTACTTGTATGAACATCATTTAACATATACAAAAACTGATTCAGAAAAAAATTTCAATTATAATTAGCTATGGTTAAACTTAATGATTATCTGTACGAAGGCTATACTGTTCTGGAAATTCTGCATAAGTACAGTGCAGATCTGAAAAAAGATGCTCTTTTGACCCGGAATCAGCTGGATATCGCTCATTGTAATTTTTTACTGGAGCTGTCGGAAATCCTTGAACATAATGAATTCCTTACGTCTGAATCCCAGCGTATCCAGGACTTCTTCATATATTTGTCCGAAAAGTATCCTTATTTATCCTTTAATTTAAAGGGCCGCATCAAATCCATATTAAGAGCCGAAAAGAAATTCAACGGCTACATCGTGCAGTTTATTTATGATTATTATCTTGAGCACAATGAATATCCACCTATTTCGGCACTTAAGGCAAAGGTGAACAATTTCCGGGATCTTATCGCCTACAGGATAGTCATATCCCTTCCTTCAAGCAATCGTTCGGAAGGACAGGATCTCGAGACAGAAGAACTGAAGTATCTGTATGAAATGGCTAATGTTCTGCCGGAGTTTCTTGAAGAACGCGGTTTCACCGCAGAGCTTGCCAATCTGAAACAGCCAAACACTTCTCCCTTACTGTCCGGTGCAGTCATGCCCTATTACAGGGATTATATAGTTAATCCACGTTCCTCAGGATACCGCTCATTGCATATCACCTTTTATGACAGAATTTCCAGAAATTTCACAGAAGTACAGTTAAGAACAAAGGATATGGATGACTATGCCGAGATAGGTACGGCAAACCATTATTTTTATGAGAAAAAGCAGGAGAATCCTCTGGTTCAGAGGAACACTATTCCTGTTGGCGAAAACCTTTACTTTGACGAAGCCTATAACCGCATCATCGAACTCAGAAACTTAGATTTATCCAAAGTTAATGTCAACATGTTCAACGCTTTGGATAACAATACCATGAATGACGGCTGCGGTCTTTATAAAGGCAGGCTCATCCTGCCCTATGAACATCTTGCAAAAATCCGGGGATCACTATGAGGTGGTTCCCGGATTTTTATTCTCTGAATGATGCTTCCTCTTGACCTCATACATTTTTTTGTCGGCATCAAAGAGGAACTGATCTATATCGAACCTGCCCTTGCCGGAGCCGCCCTCCGATACTATCATGCCAACGCTTATGGTAACCGGGAAATCCTTCCTGTTGTCTTTTCTGAAGAGTGCCCTGACTTTTCCCTGAAGAAGCTTTTCTTTCCTGTCAAACTCAACCTTCTCCATCTTTCTGAGAAGAATTACGGCATACTCGTCACCGCCAAGTCTTGCCGCAATGCCATCCTGATAGATTTCTTTTATATAATCAGCTGTTTTCTTCAGGACTTCATCTCCACGGCTATGTCCAAAGGTATCATTGACAGTCTTGAAAAAATCGAGATCCATATATAAAAGTGTCATCTCATTGGCTGAATGCTCTTTTATATAATCATAAAAATATCTTCTGTTATATAAGCCGGTAAGGGCGTCTGTATTGGCCATACGAATGATGTGCTTTTCGTATACTTTCTCATCCGTAACATCACGGAAGAAGCAGAAATAACCTGAAGGATTGCCGAAATAATCACGTATACGTTTTTCATTCACCACATAAAAGTGCTTTCTGCCGCCAATTTTCACAGAAGCCTCAAACCTGACAGATTCTTCTGTTTCTTCGATAATATCGGTTGTTCTCATATGTGTATCTTTCCATTTTTCATATTCAAACAACTCCGGAACCACCATGTCCCCGATAAAAGAATTCCCAAACAATCCATTCATTCTGACTGTTTTTCTGTCTGTTGAGAGAATAAGTATCGGTATAGGTATATTTTCAACAAGCAGAGATAATTCAAGTCCCATATTGTTGAAATTCGTTATATCACGTCCTATGCCCGCGGTTCCGCTGATATCTCCGAATCTGTCATAGATAGGAGACTTATATACCTTAAAAAGCTTAAGCCCCTCCACCTTTTTCACAGGCTCTTCAAACTCGCAGGTTCGTCCCGCTTTAATTACCTGCTCCTCAGAATCCTGGCAGGCAAGCCCTTCCTCAATGGGAACTCCCCAGATATAGCTATGATCTCTTCCGCGGCAGTCATCTTTGGTTTTATTGACTGCCTCACAGAAGGCATCATTAACTCTCCAGTGGAGTCCGTTCATATCCTTAAACCAGATCATATCCGGAACACTATCGTTCATGGTGGAAAGGATATTCTCATATAACCAGGCATCATAAACAGACTTGATACTGCGCAGTACCCTGTCAAAACGCCACCGTCTTATATCATCATCCTCATTATCCGGCCATACATCGTAGATTTTTCCTGTCAAAATGAGTTCCTTCACATCCGCAGAATCTCCTATATACACAGGATAAAGCTTTGTGTCTTCCCCAAAAGGAAGTCCGGCAAGAAAATCCGGTTCATCCGTCACTACCAGGACATCACATTTACGGGGACAATCCCCGGGATGCTCCGGATTTATTTTTACCACAGTGAAATCAGACGCATAGTCATTATCTGCGCCCCGGTTCACTACAGGTTTATAATTTTCAAAACATTCTGTACTTTTATCTCCCGAAAGTCGGATCACCAGCGATATATTCAAGTGCATAAACGTGTCCTCCGGTCTATATCAAAAACTGTTTACTGATTTAATTACAGAATAACATCATCAAAGATATGGAGTCATTATACACCATAAACGGAAGTAGCACATTTTAATATTTTGTAAAGCCATACATTTTAACTATCTAAGCTATTACCACGAAAAAAAGAGTACTCTATCATTACATAAAGTACTCTTTAATAACATTTCAGGAAATTCCGAATATTCGATGCTCTAAACGGCATCCGCTTCTATATCAGTCTGACCGCCAATGCTTACTGCTGATAATCATCCTGCGCAGCATAATCGTCGTTATACTGTGGTTCCATAGGTGCAACAGGAGCCTGTGAAGGTGTAGACTGCATAGCATTGTTAAGCTCTCTTCTATTGTTCACAACAACACTGTAGGTCTTCTGCATGCTATCCTGCATAGCCTGGAATCTCTGATTCTGTTCAGAAATAGAATTGCTCATAAGAGCTTCTATAGATGCAAGAATAGAATCTGTATATGAAATAGCGCTGGCCTTTACACTGTTTGCCTCGGCTGTTGCATTCGCAAGGATCTGATCAGCCTGTGCCTGTGCCTGCCGAACAAGCTCATTGGCCTTGTTGTATGCCTGCTGCATGATCTCATTTTCTGAAACCATTTCTTCAGTCTGCTGTTTTGCATCCAGGATCATAGCATCTGCCTGGCTCTTTGCATCAGCCAGAATAGCATCCTGCTGAGAAATGATCTTCTGGTATTTCTTTATCTCATCAGGCACTCTGAGTCTGAGCTCAACGAGAAGCTCCTCCATCTCTTCTTTATTTACAAGAATCTTTGTATTTGAAAGAGGCTGAAATTTGCAGCCGTCAATGTATTCTTCAATCTCACCAATTAACTGTTCTATTCTGCTCATTTATCTATTCCACCCTTATGTTATTTTTTATATTTTTCTTTGATTTTTTTCTCTACATTTTCCGGAACGAATTCATGAATCATTCCGCCATAGCTGGCGATTTCTTTCACCATACTGGAACTCAGATAAGAATACTTAAGATTTGTAGTTAAGAACATAGTATCAATATCGGGTGCCATGACCTTGTTGGTCTGTGCAAGCTGAAGTTCATACTCAAAATCAGTTACTGCACGAAGCCCTCTGACCATAACTGTCGCTCCGCAATCTCTTGCAAAGTTCACAGTGAGGCCATCAAATGATCTGACCTCGACATTACCATAATCCCGGGTCAAATCCTCAATCATTCTAACACGTTCATCCATCGAAAACAACGGAGTTTTCGAGCTGTTGACGAGAACCCCGACTATCAGCTTATCAACCATCTTCGAGGCTCTTTCTATAATGTCAAGATGACCATATGTAATCGGATCAAAGGAACCGGGATAAACACCAACTATCATATCTTTTCTTCTTTCTCGGTATATATTTATAGCACGTAAACTTATCGCTTGTAAACAGCAACATTTTCCAAACTATTGTAGTTTTTTGAAGAAAACATGTTTATTTGTTTTATATGTTTTCTCTTTTTGGAGCTCATAACCCATTTTTGTTATGTCTTCCGCTATATCATCATTAATGTCTGCTTCTATAACAAAAAGGGTATTGTCATCAACATAATCTGCGTCATGCATCAGCTCCATGGCTTTTCTCTCAAATCCCTTATTATAAGGAGGATCCATGAAAACAACGCCAAAGTGATAACCCTTTCCGTTCAGCCGGTTTAATGCTGACATATAATCCGAACTCATCAGGAGAGATCTGTCCTCAAAGCGGCAGTGCTCAATGTTTTCCCGGATGCAGGCTGCTGCTTTCGGATTGTTTTCCACAAACACCGCTCTCCTGGAGCCTCTGGAAAGAGCCTCTATACCGATCCCTCCGGATCCGGAAAAAAGATCAAGGAAATCGATACCCGGAACCTCAAACTGAAGCATATTAAAAAGGGTTTCCTTGATACGATCCGTTGTGGGGCGTGTATCCATCGAATCTATGGTTTTAAGCAAAAGTCTTCTTGCAGTTCCTGCAATAACTCTCATATCATTACCTCCCGGGGGACAGTCATAAGCCAAATGATATAGCTTGTATCCGACCCTGCAATTATAAGCATATCATCAAACCTTGATTACGTTCTGTACATAACTTATCATGTACTGATTCACCGCAAATCTACAGTCTCATAACTGATACCAACATATCAAAAACATCATCGCGAGATGATTCTACATTAAGAATGCATTATTTACAACTGAGGAAATGCTTATCCATGAACTTTATTTTATACTAAAGTACGTAGCTTTCTTCCAGAAACATATCAAGTTCCTGTCTAAGCTCCAGGTTTTCGGGATTTGTAAGTCCCGGATCTGTCCTGTATACATAAATCGCATCTTCCGATGCCTTTTGCAGGAGCTCCTTATCCTGATATATATCCGCAACACTAAAATCCAAAGCTCCCGACTGTCTGATGCCGAAGATATCTCCGGGGCCCCTCAGTCTGAGATCCTCCTCTGCTATATGGAAGCCGTCATTGGAGGACGCAAGTATCGAAAGTCTTTCCTTTGATTTTTTTGAATTCTCCGTATCCACAAAAATACAAAAGCTTTGATGGGAGGATCTCCCCACACGTCCCCTGAGCTGGTGAAGCTGCGCAAGTCCGAAGCGCTCTGCATTCTCAACCATCATGACTGTAGCATTGGGTACATCCACGCCCACCTCTACCACAGTGGTGGATACAAGAATATCGATTTCCTTTTTCAGGAAACGCTCCATTATGTCATCCTTTTCTTTGGGTTTCATTTTTCCGTGAAGCTTTTCTACCTTTATCTCCCTGGGGAATACCCTCCGAATCTTCGAAACATAGTCGGTAACATTTTCAAGGTCAAGAATATCATTCTCTTCAACCATCGGACAAATGATATAGGCCTGCCTTCCTTTCTTTATCTCGTCGTATATAAACTTATAGGCTTTCTGACGATAGCCTTCATTCACAACAGCATTCTTTATGGGCAAACGATTGGATGGAAGCTCCTTTATCATAGAGACCTGCATGTCCGCATACATAAGCATTGCCAGAGTACGGGGAATGGGGGTCGCCGACATTACCAGTATATGGGGACTTCTTCCCTTTTCGTTTAATGTCTTTCTTTGGTTGACTCCGAATCTGTGCTGCTCATCCGTGACCACCAGAGCCAGATCTTTATAGATAACCTTTTCCTGAAACAGTGCATGGGTGCCGATGATTATATCTGCTTTATGGTTTTCGATCTCCTCATAGATCTCCCGTCGCTCTTTTGCCTTGAGTGATCCCGTAACCAGCACTGCCTTAAGGTTCAGATCATTGTCCTCCAGAAGCTTTTTCATTTTGTCATAATGCTGACCTGCCAGGATTTCTGTGGGAGCCATGATAGCTGCCTGATAACCGTTAAGTGCTGTTTCAAGACAGGCCACAAAGGAAACTATAGTCTTTCCGGAACCTACATCTCCCTGAAGAAGTCTGTTCATGATCATTCCGGAAGAGAGATCTTTTCTTATGATTTTAATGGCTTCAGACTGACCATTTGTCAGAGAGAACGGAAGCTTTTTTATAAAATCATCTACACGTTTATCAGGAGTAAGCTTAAAGCAGGATTTCAGATCCTCCGTATTCTGCTTCTTCTTCACGAGGGCTAATGAAAACAAAAAAAGTTCATTATAGGCAAGACGGCCTCTGGCCTTTTCAAAGTCCTCTATGGTTTCCGGAAAATGAACATGTGCCACAGCATCCTTCATTTCCATAAGGTTTCTATTGTATCTTATGGCAGCGGGGACAAAATCCGTCTTATACTCAGCCACCTCTATGGCCTGACTGACTGCTTTCACGATGGAGGCATTGGACAAGCCCTTCACCTGACTGTAAACAGGCTCAAGGGTATCCACTTTCTTTTCATAAGCCTCAGGAGAAAATATCTTTGGCTGGTTCATGGTTTTCTGGCCGTTGTAGCTTCCGACTTTTCCCATGAAAACAAACATTGATCCGGCTCTCAGGGTGTTCCGGAGAAAGGGAGCATTGAACCAGGTGATCCTGAGTCTTCCGGAAATATCCTTTAAATAAACACTGGTCATAAGGAGTCCGTGCATTCTGACAACAGCCGCATCTTTTTCCAGCATACCTGTCACCGCCTGCACTTCACCCTCCTGAAGATTCCCTATGGGGACAGGTTTATGAAAGCTCACATATGTGTTGGGGAAAAAATACAGCAAATCATTAACTGAATATATTCCGAGCTTGTTATATAGTTTTTCTGTTTTTGGACCTATGCCCTTAAGATCTTTTAGTTCCATACTTTCTATATAGGTATATTCTATGCCTTAACTACAGGATTTCTGTGTGCCGGATTTAGACCGGTACATATTCCACAGCCTTATTGTGAACTGAAAATCGCTCCCGAGTAATCTCAGGAGCGAAATATGGTCTATAATCTGTGTGATGATAATGTCGGCTTATCCATCCGACACATCTTCAGGATAAAATGCTTATTCTACTGAAAGGAAGTAGTAGTATATCGGCTGTCCGCCAAACTGAAGCTCTGTCTCCAGTGACGGGTACTTCTTACGGATGACTCCCGCAAGCTTTTCCGCCTCTTCCTCTTTCACATCAAGTCCGTAATAAATGGTAATAATCTCAGACTCGCTGTTTACCATCTTTGAAACTGCTTCCTCCACAGCTTTTCCAATGTCCTTCTGAACAGAAAGAAGTCCTTCATCACCCAGAGCCATGATATCGTTTTCCTCTATTGCATGGCCGTCAATTGTAGTATTACGGACAGCATAGGTGATCTCGGCAGAACTTACATATTCTGAAGCATCCTTCATAGCTTCAAAGTTTTCGTCTGCGGTCATATCCGGGCTGAAGCTTATCATAGCGGATATTCCCTGAGGAATGGTTTTTGTAGGAACAACCATGATGGTTTTGTCCTCAACAATTGCCTTAGCCTGATTTGCTGCAAGGATAATGTTTTTATTGTTAGGTAAAACGAAAACGGTCTTGGCATTAACCTTCTCACAGGCATTTATGATATCCTCGGTTGAAGGATTCATGGTCTGTCCGCCTTCGATAACGTAGTCAACACCGACTCCCTTAAAGATTTCAGTGAGACCGTCACCGGCAGAAACAGAAATGAAACCGAATTCCTTCATAGGTTCACTGCTTGCAGCTCCGGCTTCATCATCCTTTCTTGCAGGGGCTTCCTCTGCGGCGATCTTTGACGCATCCTTAATAAGCACTTCGTTGTGCTCAAGTCTCATATTATCAACCTTCATTTTAGAAAGATATCCCATGCTGAGACCCTTTTCAAAGGCATCACCGGGGTGGTTGGTATGCACATGGACCTTGATGACATTTTCATCCGAGAAGCAAACGATAGAGTCTCCCACACCGTTCAGCCAGTCTCTGAGACCGTCAACCTCTTCATCTGTAAATTCATGGTCACCGTTAACCATAAACTCTGTACAATAACCGTATTTAATCTCGGCTGTTGAAATGTCTCCTCTTGATTTTCTCTCGCTTACAGGCGCTGCGGCAGGATTTACATCAAGTTCAAGCGCCTTGACATCTATGTCCAGCTTCTCGCCCTTTACTATGGAAAGCGCACCCTTTACCACAGTCATAAGTCCCTGTCCGCCGGAATCAACAACACCTGCTTCTTTCAATACCGGAAGCATCTCCGGAGTTTTGGCAAGAACTTCGTCTCCGTAAGCTATCACATCAGAAAGCATCTTAACGATATCTTCTTCTGATACAGATACTTCTGTGATACGATCAGCCATTCCCTTGGCTACTGTAAGTATCGTACCTTCCTTAGGCTTCATTACTGCCTTATAAGCAGTCTCAACTGCCCGGTTAAAGGCTCTTGCAAGAGTAAGTCCATCAATATAACCTGATTCGGAATTCTCACGTATCTCTTTTGTGAAACCTCTGATCAGCTGGCTTAATATAACTCCCGAGTTTCCTCTCGCACCGCGGAGCGAACCGCTGGCCATAGCCTTAGCCACATTCTCAATGGTCGGCTCTGTAATGGCAGCAACTTCCTTTGCAGCTGACATGATGGTCATGGTCATATTGGTTCCGGTATCACCGTCCGGAACAGGAAATACGTTGAGCTCGTTGATGTATTCCTTATTCGCATTTAGATTATTTGCGGCTGCAAGAAAAGCATCCTTTAACTTTTTTGCATCAATCTGATTACCCACAGGTAATTCCTCCTATATTAACGTTGCTTTGGGGAGCTTTAATCTACATACAGATACAGCTCTAATCAGCTCCCTTTAAAACCGGTACATCAATCAATAACTCTTACGCCTTCAACGTAAATCTTTACATTCTTTACCTTCATACCGGTATACTCTTCAACTTTATATCTTACGTTTTCGATAAGGTTGTCGGCAACTGCCTTGATGCTGACACCATAGGAAACGATGACATGGAAATCCAGAAGGATCTCATTATCCTCAATCTTCACCATGATGCCCTTTGTAAGACTTTCTCTCTTAAGAAGCTTTACAAGACCACCGGACTGATATGACACCTTAGCCATACCAACGATTCCAAAACACTCTATCGCGGTAGTTCCTGCATAGGTAGCAATAACATCGGGATTGATCTGAATTTCACCCAGCTTGGATGCGATTGTTCCTTTCATAAAGTACCTCCAGAAATATCTTAATTCATATAAAAAATCTTCAGTTAAAACCACGCATTAACATAAGGCACATCCCAAGACACAGCCTTTCATATGTACCCACGTCTTTTGATTATAACATATATATCATAACCATGCACTCTTACTTTGGTCCGGTGACCACAAGAGAGCGCTCTTGCATGAAAAAAGGGTATTACGAAAATGCTCTCGTAATACCCTATCATACATCAACTAGACGATCCTGAATCAAGCGTTTGCTTCAACAGTCTTAGATGTACCGATTGCACGCTGAACCTTGCCAGATCTTAAGCAGGAAGTACATACATACATCTTCTTTGTACCGCCATTTACCATAACTCTGACTGACTTAACGTTAGCCTTCCAGATCTTGTTTGATCTTCTATGTGAATGGCTTACCTTATTTCCGAAGTGAACTGCCTTCTCACAAACTGCGCATTTTGCCATGGTTGCACCTCCCTTTCACAAAAATCGAATCAGATGCACATCTGAATTCGCGACTTGAATATACTATCAAATATCATTCTATAATGCAAGCTTTATTTTACAAAAAAAACTTTTATTACGAGGATCAAATTTAGCAATAATTGCCAAGCTGACGATTTGCTCAGGCTATGTTAAGCTGCAACATCCGGTGCATAACCGGATCTGGCCGGTCTGCAGCTGACATCTGCAATTCCAGAGTGACAGCCGGATCAAATCTCATCCACCATATATGTGTCTTCAGCATTATCGGCTATTTTGTCGGCAGCAGCCTGGGCATCCCTGGAGACTCTGTTTCCGCCGGTTATCTTATCGATGGCTTCCGGCAGCATATCGAGGATCTTTGTCATGGCATCCTGGTTCTTGATATTAACAAGCTTAGTATTGCCGCCCTGTAAAATAAGAATAGCTGTCGGGGTGATCCTTGAGCTTAATGCTCCCGCACCGCCTTCTCCCTCTCTTGTCTCCTTAGGTTTTACAAATCCACCTGCTCCCATACCACAGCTGACTTCAATAAGCGGGATCAAAGTTGCATCACCAACCTTGACAGGCTCGCCCACAACTGTCTTGGAATTTACAAAACCATCCATCCCCTGAAACAGAGTGTTTAAAATATTCTGTACATTATTGTTGTTATTTTCATCCATTATTAATCCCCCTTGAAATGGTTTGCGACTACCAGTCTGATTTTTTTATTCATCATAAGTTCAACGATCGAGACCAAAAGATGTATCAGCCTGATATGTCCTTTGAAGTTCATATCCCCTTTCATGACAGGTCTGTTGAATACCGGTTCGATGGAAAACTCTCTTCCATACAGAGGATGCAGCAAACTCAGGTACATCAGAACCTGACCCACAGTTGCAGGATCTTCGGATCCGTATACAAAATGTCCCTTCAGCACTCGGAATTTATAGTGTTTTATAAGATACCGGACATTTTTTATAAGAAGACCGACTGCCTTCTGATTTTCAGGATCGTTTATCTGTTCTCTTATTTTGTTTATATTTTGAACAACATCCTTTATTCTACCAAGAAATGCCGCAAATTGCTCTTTGATTTTATCTAAAAGTGTTTTTTCTATTATATGTCCGGTGTTGGATTTTTTGCTGTCGGGTGCCTGCTCAGGGCTTTGCTCCGAAGTTTCGGAAGGTTCTTTTTCCTGATCAGGTTCAACCGGTTCTATATCATCCGAAGGTTCTATGACGGATACTTCATCGGTAATATCAGCTTCAGTTGTACTGATATCTTCAACATCAGCTTGTTTCGGATTCGAAATCTCTGATGATTCGGTTACAGTCACCGATGTTTCTTCAGTTCGAGCCAATGACTCCGATGATTTTTCAGTTTTTACTGAAATCTGATTTTGATTTAGGCCTGTATCTTCGGTTTTATCTTGAAATGTTTCTGTTTCATCTGATTCCAAAACAGGACCACTTGAATATGTTGTATCAGCCTGGGGCTCTGTTTCTTCCATTGACTCCGCTTCTCTCAGAGCTTCTGTTGCCTCCCTGGATTCATACTCCCCGAATTCTGTCTCTTCCAAATCCTCTTCTTTCAAAGCTTCTGCTTCTTCCTGAGGTTCATCCTCCTCCGGAGATTTCATAAGTGTTATCCATAACACTTTCAGAAGAAGTTGAAGTCCCTCATCTGTATAGACAGCTTTGAAACGTACGATTTTCATCAGCCAGTAGGCTTTGAAATTTATACTATAATCCGTTAACTCCTCGCCCTTATATCCTTCGGAAGCATATCTTATGGGAACAAACAGAATGACTGCCAGAAGCAGCAGGATCAGCAACAAAAAAAGGAGGAGTATGCCGCCTATGACTTTTAATATCGTCAGGACAATCATCAATTCCTCCTTGTTTAATGGTTTAGTTTAAATATCTTTTCTGGCCAGTATCATCTTTGTGACACAATCCACCGCATCTTTGTAACCGTATCCTATGCCAAGTATTTCAACATTTTCCGTATCCAGTTTCGGATTCAGAAACATAGCCTGATTATAAATCTCATAGAGATTCGGGCTCTTGGCTTCAACTATGACATACGCTCCCGGTTGAAAGTGCCTTTTTTGAAGATTTTCAAGTATATACTTCTTATGTTCCGCAGCATGTCTGCCCCAAAACATATTTTTAGAAAAGATCATACAAATTTACATTCCGCCCTCTGTAATAACTCTGATATTTTTGACCATATAATCCACTAAAGATACTATGGTAAGAATCAAAGCAATAACTGCAAATATATCCGTGACAAGCTTCAAAGCCGGAATATCGATGATCAAAAGGATAACAGTAAACATCTGAAATACCGTTTTGAATTTTCCCCACCAGGAGGCCGCTATAACTATTCCGTTGTCAGCCGCCACCAGTCTGAAACCTGAAATGATAAACTCGCGGGCAATGATGATGATCACATACCATGCCGGAAGCTGATCAAGCTCAATAAGACATATCAGAGCCGAGCACACCAGAAGCTTATCCGCAAGGGGATCCATAAACTTTCCAAAATCAGTCACAAGATTCTGACGACGCGCAATCTGCCCATCCAGAAAATCCGTGAACGAAGCAAGGCAGAATACTACCAGCGCCGCTATACGCATATTCTGATCTGTGCCCCCTTTAAAAAGAAGCAGGAACACAAAAACCGGTATCATGACAACACGAAGTAAAGTCAGTTTATTTGGTAAATTCATCAGATACGCTCCCCAATCAGGTCATAGCCGTCTGCGTCAATAATTCGGCAGTCGATCATATCACCGGAAACTTTATTGTTGTAATCTCCTGCATCAACGAAAACCAGACTGTCGATATCAGGATTATCCATGTATGAACGGGTGAGGTACATATTGTTGTCAGGATTGTAACCCACGATGATGACACGAAGCTCCCGTCCAACCTGCTCTCTTGCTTTTTCAAAAGCGATACCCTGCTGAAGCCTCATTATCTCGTCCTGACGCTGAAGCTTTATCTTCTGCGGGATCTGAGGCTTCATTTCTGCCGCAGGAGTACCCTCCTCCCGGGAATACGGAAATACTCCAAGCCTGTCAAAACGCATTTCCTTTACAAAATCCTTCAGGATGGCAAAGTCTTCTTCCGTTTCTCCCGGGAATCCCGTAATAAGAGTGGTTCTCAGGACTATATCCGGAATAGCATTACGAAGCGCAGCTATCCTCTCCTTAAGTTCAGCCTGTCTTGTCTTTCTGTGCATGTTCTCAAGGATATGATCCGAGGCATGCTGTATAGGTATATCAAGATAATGAACAACCTTTTTGTTGTCACGGATAGCAGCGATAAGTTCATCATCGATTTCTTCCGGATAACAATAGAGAATACGGATCCACTCGATACCCTCTATCTCTGAAAGTTTTTCCAGAAGTTCGGGAAGAGCCTTCTTATGGTAAATATCCTTTCCATATAAGGTTGTCTCCTGAGCCACAAGGATAAGTTCCTTAGTTCCTCTTTCCGCAAGCATCTCAGCTTCTTCTACGAGATGCTCCATGGGAACAGAACGATAATGTCCTCTTAATGAAGGAATGATACAGTAAGTGCAAAACTTATCACAGCCTTCGGCAATCTTCAGATATGAGGTATAATTGTCAGCATTATCAACGCGGGCAAGCTGAACATCCATCTTATCCACGTAATCACTTAAGCCCATGACCTCATCAACCTCAGGCAATTCCTTCCTGATCTGGTCTTTATAGCGCTCAACTAAACAGCCGGCGACTATGATTTTCTTAAGATTCGCCGACTGCTTATATTCACCCATTTCAATAATGGTATTTATGCTCTCTTCCTTTGCATCCCCGATGAAAGAACAGGTATTTATGATAGCGATATCAGCCTCTGCAGGATCATCGGTTATCTCTGAACCGGGATACTTCTCCAGCAGATTACTGAGCATCTTTTCACTATCAACCCGGTTTTTATCACAACCGAGAGATATCATATGTATCTTCATATTTATGCTTCACTATCGGAATTATAGTCATCTTCTGATGATGCTGAAGGTGAATTGTCAATTATCTCAGATGTGCCATCATCTTCCTCATCATATTCTTCTGTAGCAAAATCAAAACGCTTTTCAACAGCATTGGTTCTGATCTCGTCCTCTACCTCAGCTCCACGCTTGATGGTTATGGCATTTTTGGCAAGTTCCTCTACTGCAATTGAAAGAGGCTTTCTGCTGGGATCTACAGGGAGAACAGGCTCCGCACCATCGATCAGCTGTCTTGCACGCTTTGCGCTTGCGATAACAACAGAATATCTGCTTTCTACAAGTTTATCGGTGTCATCCTGAATGGCATTGGTATTGTTAGCCGCATCGATCAGGTCATTATATGTTTGCTGTGACATCTTCTATCCTCCTAAGATCTTTTCTCACATTTTCAATGATATCAATATGCTGAGCCGCTCTTTCGTGCTGAGCACGAATGAGATTATGCAATTTTTCGGTGCATGTGTCAATATCATCATTTATTAAAATATAATCGTAGGCTTCTACGCCTTCAGACTCCTGAACAGCCCTCAGAAGCCGCTTTTCAATAACCTCGAGAGATTCTGTTCCTCTTCCTATAAGACGGCTCTTCAACTCTTCTCCGGAAGGAGGAGTAATGAAGACAAGTACCGCTTCCGGAAACTTCTCCTTGATCTTGAGCGCCCCCTGTATCTCTATCTCCAGAAGCACGTCCTTTCCGGCATCAAGCTGCGACCGGACAAATTCCTTCGGAGTGCCATAGTAGTTATCTACATACCGGGCATACTCCACAAGCTCATCCTTGCTGATCATCTCTTCAAACTCTTCCTTTGTTTTGAAGAAATACTCTCGTCCGTCAAGTTCTCCTTCTCTCGGCTTACGGGTGGTACAGGATACAGACAGGGCATAATTGTTATATTTGGCAAGCAGGTTCTTCATAAGAGTACCTTTGCCCGCACCGGAAAAGCCCGATACCACAACCAGTGATCCTTTGTTCATAAAATGTTCCTCTCTAAAAAATCACTCCAGATTCTGAATCTGCTCTCTTATCTTCTCTATCAGAGTTTTTAGTCCGATAGCATCATCTGAAATTATAAGATCATTAGCCTTGCTGAGGGTTGTATTGGCCTCACGGTTCATCTCCTGTGCCAGGAAATCAAGTTCTCTTCCCACAGAGCCGCCCTTTTCGAGCTTTTCCTTCATATTTTTAATATGACTGTGGAGGCGAACCCTCTCTTCATCCGTACAGGTCTTGTCAGAATACATGGTAACTTCCTGGACTATACGTGATTCATCGATTCCGGCGGTTCCAAGCAGTTCTTCAACCTTCGTACGAAGCTTTTGTTCAAACGCTGCCGCAATTTCAGGAGATCTCTCATCGATTCTTTCGACGATGGCTTCCATTTCATCAAGCTTTCCGAGAAGATCCGCTTTGAGATTTTCGCCCTCCCGAACTCTGGTATCAACAAAATCAGATAATGCCTTACGCAATGCAGGATTAAGTCTTTCCCAAAGCTTGTCATCATTTTCAGACTCTTCCGAAATAACAAGTACATCCGGCAGGTTGGCAATGTTTGTTACTTTAACATTATCATCCACACCAAGCTCGCTGCTGATCCTGCGAATAGCCTCAAGATACTCTCTTGCCAGGTCCATATTGAGGCGCAAGGACTTTGAACCTTCTCCAAACTCTTCATAGGTAACGAAAAGGTCGACCTTTCCTCTGGAAATAAACTCCTTGATAGTATTACGGATATCGGCTTCAAGTGCATTGAATTTCTTCGGCATCTTGATATTAAGATCAAGAAAACGCGAATTAACCGACTTAACTTCAACTGACAAACGGTAAATATCATTGGATATCTCGCATCTGCCAAATCCGGTCATACTTTTTAAATCCATAACATACCCCTTTGAAAACATATGATATTTTTGTAACAGTTCCGCCTGCGGGCCATGGGGAGGGAGCTGGTGGTCTATTTTAGGGAAATGGACCACCAACCCCGTCCCCATGGTCCACTGACTGAACTGCTACATTTTTTTGATATGTCGGAAATTGATGCCCCCGTCTGCGGCTTGTCTTTTCCGAACATTTGTTATAAATTATAGTCTACCTACAAAAATAAGTAAAGTTAAAGAAATTACGGAAAGAAGGTTGGTTCAATGGCATATGATGGCTTGGTTGTATCTGCAACCGTTAAGGAGTTTCGGGAAAACCTGATCGGTGGGAAAATATCCAAAATCACACAGCCGGAAAAGGATGAGATTGATTTAACTATCAGAAACCAGAAGGATAATTATCGTTTGAAAATTTCTGTGAATCCATCTCTTCCTCTTTGTATACTCACAGAAGAAAAAAAGCTGTCTCCCATGGCAGTACCGACCTTTTGTATGGCACTCAGGAAGCACATAGGTAACGGTGCCATACTTAATGTTATCCAGCCTGACCGGACTCTGGAAAAAAACGGGTTGGAAAGAGTTATCATTTTTGAGATTGAGCATCTGGATGAAATGGGCGATCTTGGAAAGCGCTACTTATCTGTTGAATTGATGGGAAAATATTCAAATCTCATACTCTACCGAGAGGACCGGACCATCATTGATTCCGTGAAACGTATTTCTGTTTCGCAGTCTTCCGTCAGAGAAGTATTGCCTAACAGGCCATATTTCATACCGGATTCGGGAGATAAAAAGAATCCTCTGGAACTTGGTAAGGAAGCATTTGCAAATCTTATAGGTAATATGCCGGAGCCTGCATTCAAGGCTTTGTTCCATGGAATAACGGGCCTCAGTCCTCTCACAGCTTCAGAAATCTGCCATGTGAGCCGGGTGGATCCGGACCTTTCAGCCAACTGTCTGGAGCCGGAAGCATTGGCCAGACTTTACAATGCTTTACATGACATAATCGAGAAAACCGTTTCTCTTTCCGGACCGGATCCCGTGATCATTTATAAAGACGGAGTGCCTTCTGACTTTTCCGCCTTTGATCTTTCCATATATGAAGAGGATCCTAAATACGAAGTACGCCACTTCTCCTCCATGAGCGAAGTCATCAACCAGTTCTACAGTGAAAAGGACAAGAGTTCCCGTATGCGCCAGAGATCCACGGATCTGAGAAAAGTGGTTAGTACTCTTATGGAACGTACCTCAAAGAAGCTTAACATCCAGGAAAAGCAGCTTAAAGACACAGAGGGCATGGATAAATTCCGTGTATACGGAGAACTCCTTCACACTTATGGCTATTCACTGGAAGGCGGCGAGGATCATCTGACTTGTGAAAATTTCTATACCAATGAAGAGATCACCATCCCTCTCAAAAAGGATCTTACAGCATCTGAGAACGCAAAGCATTACCTTGAAAAGTACGACAAGCTTAAGCGCACCAAGGAGAATGTTACCGTTCAGCTCAGAGAAACCCGGCTTGAGCTTGAGCATCTGGAGTCCATACAGACATCTCTCGATATAGCCGAAAGCGAAGAGGATCTCCAGGATATCAGAAGAGAAATGAGCGATTATGGTTTCATCCATAAGGTTCAGGGTAAAGAAAAAGCCAAGCTTCAGCGTAAATCAAAGCCCTATCACTTTGTTTCCGAAGACGGCTACGAAATTTTTGTCGGAAAGAACAATTACCAGAACGAAGATGTTACTTTCAAAATAGGTGACGGCGGAGACCTGTGGTTCCATGCGAAGAATGTCGCAGGCTCCCATGTCATCGTAAAAACCGGCGGACAGAATATGGAAGAAATTCCCGACAGACTCTTCATCGAAGCCGCGGGACTGGCCGCCTACTACTCTTCCCACCGTAATGACCAAAAAGTCGAGGTAGACTATACCATCAGGAAGAATCTTAAGAAGGTGCCCAATGCCGCCCCCGGATTCGTAATCTACCACCAGAACTGGTCAGTTACCGTTGAACCAAGAAACATGACGGAAAATAAATGAAAAGCTAATCTTGTACAAGTAGCTAAGAGCTGGATGGCAGCCATTTAAAACCGTAAAGCTATGTCGTGAAAAATCAAAATCGGACCCCTTAGAACCACTTGGATTCAATTTTCCTTAGCACCCTCGCCAAGTCAGAGTTGTCATAAAGAGAATCTCTGACATTGGCGAGGGCCTAGTGGTTCTTAGGGGTCCGATTTTAGATTTTTCAGACGTAGCGCCTCGGTTTTAAATGGATGCCATCCAGCTCGGGAGGCGATTACTGAACGCTGTCGTCATTCTCCTCTTCCCAGTTGGTGTAAACATTCTGAACATCCTCAGAAGCATCAAGAAGATCGAGAGTTCTGCGAAGTCCCTTTACTGCCTCAGGGTCTGTTACTGATACGTAGTTTTGAGGAACCATAACCACATCTGCCTCAGCCATAGGGATGCCCTGCTTCTCGATGTTGGCACGAACCTCATCAAAATCTGAAGGAGCTGTGTAAATTACGTATGAATCTTCCTCATCCTGGATATCCTCAGCACCAGCTTCGATAGCCATATCCATAAGAGTATCGAAATCCTTATCAAGATCATCCATAGCTTCCTTATCAAGGATGATCTGTCCCTTCTCATCGAACATGAAGGAAACCGCACCCTGGGTTGCAAGTGAGCCTTTTCCCTTTGTAAAAGCGGAACGAATATCTGCAGCTGCACGGTTCTTGTTATCTGTAAGTACCTTTACGATAAGGGCAACACCGTTAGGGCCGTAACCCTCGTACTGAAGCTCCTCAAAGTTATCTGCCTCCATGGATCCGGCAGCCTTCTTGATACCGTTGTTGATTGTATCGTTAGGCATGTTGTTTGCCTTAGCCTTTGCGATAACAGCTGCAAGCTTAGAGTTGTTGGAAGGGTCAGGACCGCCGGCTTTAACAGCAAGCGCAATCTCATGGCCGATCATAGTGAAAATTTTGCCCTTAGCAGCATCATTCTTTTCTTTCTTTGCTCTAATATTAGAAAATTTTGAATGTCCTGACATATCTTTCTCCTCATATCATAAATTACTAAATCCTCGGTTTCCGGAGTAAATAATACTCCATGACCGGACTTTCTATAAATCAAACTCTAGTACTATAACGTAAAATACAAATAGAATCAAGAGGGATATGAGTCATGGTAAATCAGATTATTACTTGGCTCATAATCTGTTTTTAGAGATATGAGTCATGATGAATCAGATTATTACTTGGCTCATAATCTGTTTTTAGAGATTTGAGTCATGATGAATCGTATTCTTCCTTGACTCACATCTGTTTTTTGAATATATGGGGCATGAATAATCGGACTTAACATTGACTCGTAATCCTCTTTTGGAAATATGGGTCATAGAGAAATGCACTTGACATTGACTCATAATCCTTTTTTGGAAATATGGATCATAGAGAATCGGACGCTTATTTGACCCATATTTAGTAATTGTAATTTGGAGTCAATTACTTACTATAAGGTAATTGACTCAAATACCTGGATTAGTATATGTGATCATTCGTAATACAATAATTATTATCCTGTAAAGGGGTCTGTCTTACCCCCCCTTACAATGTCACTCTATTCTTATTCTGTCCAATACAGTTCCTAATTTATCGGCGGTGTCCCGGGCGAGGACTCCGTTGACTCCAAAGGTTTTGGCGGCTTCTCTTCCGGCTTCAGCGTGGATGAGTACTGCAGCAACTGCGGCTCTGTATGCGATTTCCATCGGATTCAGAGCTATCTCAAGAGATACAGATGGTCTCATCAAGGCGTATAAGCCTGCAATGGTGCCGCTCAGAACATCTCCGGAGCCGCCTTTACTGAGAGCAGGACTTACTTTCATATTTTTAAACATGGCTTCATGTTGTGCATCACATATCAAGGTTTGTGAACCTTTCATGACTGTTATCAGACCAAACTCTCCGGAAACAGTCTCTGCATAGTATTCCGGATTATTAACCACTTCCGATATTTCACAATCTGCCAGTCGACTCATCTCCATTGGATGCGGGGTGATAACCACAGGGATATCTTTCGCCACGGACTTCAATTTATCTTTGAGATGAGGCATTGAACTTATTATGTTGAGACCATCCGCATCTACTATAAGAATCGGATGTTTTTCCTCTGCCTTATCAACCCATCTATCAGATACAGCATTCAGTACTTCTTCTACCATATCCTTGCTGAGATCGCCGGTTCCCATACCGGGTCCCAGCACCAGAATATCCGCCCAGCCGGCATTTCTCTCAGCCGCTTCCTGAAGATCTGTTTCATCATTATAAGCTTCAAATATGGCTTCCGGAAGCAATGTCTGAAGGATCAGGCGATTGTCCTCATGGGTGAGAAACTTAACGAGTCCTGCACCGGTCCGATATGCTGCGAGAGCCGAAAGATAGGCTGCACCGCTCATTCCTTTACTTCCCGCAACTATAAGAACCTTCCCGTAGGTGCCCTTGTGGCTGTCTTCAAGTCGTTTCGGAATACAGGCATAAAATTTTGAAGTGTCTGTCTCTTTTACCATGGCCTCTCCTTTGTAATCTAAATCATCGAACAAAAATCCTACAGAGCCACACTTTGACAGTCATTTATCCTGCCCCTTACAGAGTCCTGACTTAATCAGAATTGTTAAGTGTGAATTCTGTCAGTTATCTCATCCTTCTAATACCGCAAATGCCGACACCAGATCTTTTGTGTCGGTAATGGATAAGTGTATGGTTTTTCCGCCAAGCTCTTCGAATTTCTTTTGTGCATTACCGTGGAGTACAGCATAAGGTTTTCCTTTTTCATCCCTGAGGATCTCTATCTCAGAGGGACGAATCCCCTCGGTAAAACCTGTACCGAAGCACTTGACGATACATTCCTTACATGCAAAATCGCCGGCAAGCATCGAATCTTTATCAGATGCCTGCCGACGCTCTTCTTCGGAAAAAATACGTTCCACAGTTTTGTTTCTTCTTGTATTTTTAATGCGGCTGATCTCAATAAGATCAGTTCCGATTCCAATGATCATAACCGAATCCTATCAATCATTTAATCTTCAAGAGCCTCGCCCATACGATAGCTGAGTCTCATAAGTGATTCCGAAAGGTGAACATTCTCAATAACAATATTATCAGGAACATCCAGATCCACATGTGCAAAATTCCATATGCCCACAATTCCTGCATCTATGAGCTGCTCAACAACTTTAATTGCCGGACCCTTAGGGATACACACTGCAGCCATTTTGATATCGTTCTCTTTGATGACACTTTCAAGCTTCTCCATAGGCTGGATCTGGATTTCTCCAACCATATTACCGATAATGCTCGGATCCTTATCAAAGATAGCCTTGACAATAAAGCCTCTCTTACGGAAATTTGTGTAATTGGCAAGTGCCTGTCCGAGATGTCCTGCACCAACTATGATCATCTCATGTTCGTTGTCAATGTTTAAGATCTTGGCAATCTCATCATGGAGATTCTTGATATTATATCCGTATCCCTGCTGACCGAAACCACCAAAATTGTTCAAATCCTGTCTGATTTGGGAAGCAGTAAGCTTCATACGCTTGCTGAGCTCACTTGAAGAAATACGTTCGATGCCCTGATCCATAAGATCTTCAAGGTAACGATAATACCTGGGGAGTCTCTGGATAACTGCCTGTGAAATATCTTTCTTAGCCATAAATATCCCTCTATACTTAAGTCAGTACCACCAGCCCTGCTGGTGGTTTGAGTTAGCCCCTTCCGGGGCAAGTGTTGTGATTCCGCCTAAAGGCGGTCTAGCAAACCATTCTGATGTTACTGGTTACCACTTAAAAGTGGTTCT
>Ga0256404_1004327_pt1 | contig 27059 bp, 19 predicted proteins | sample RumenRJG_01DNA_FD_185990 | JGI IMG/M metagenome (GOLD analysis project Ga0256404, IMG submission 185990) | Bovine rumen microbial communities from Lethbridge, Alberta, Canada - RJG_01 | ecosystem: Host-associated > Mammals > Digestive system > Stomach > Rumen | place: Canada: Alberta | collected...
CATTCGTAATTAACCCTCATGAATAATTCAGGTTGAATATTTTTTACAGGAAAAAAATGTCGAAAAAGAAATTTTCCATAGTAAAGCATTAAAATATTAGCACTCAACGATTGACAGTGCCAACAAAGCGTGGTAGGATTGCCTTAACCATAGATTAGCTGACTGAAGATGCTCTGCCGGGGCAGAGGTTTTCTCCGGGTTCAGCTAGCCATCAGATAGATAATTCGAAAGGACAGGTTATGAATACAAATAATAATAGTAATAAAAAGCCGTCCCCGGAGCGTTCAATGACGCTTTTTTATTTGATTGCTATTCTGATTATCCTTATCTTAAACTTTATGGTTATTCCGTCTATTCAGGAACGCCGTATCCGGAATGTTGATTACGGTACCTTCATGAACATGACGAACGATAAAGAAATATCCCAGGTCGAGATTCAGGACAATCAGATTGTCTTTACAGATAAAAACGGAAACATTTACCGGACAGGCATAATGGAAGAAGACAGCGGCCTTGTGGAACGGCTGTATAATTCCGGCGCAAAATTCTCTACGGAAATCGTAGAACAGGCCAGCCCGCTGCTGGAGTTTCTGCTGTACTGGCTGCTTCCTATCATTGTCTTTATTCTTCTGGGACGCTGGATCAGCAAGAAAATGATGAATGCAATGAACGGCGATTCAATGTCCTTTGGCGGAGGCGGATTCGGCGGCATCGGCGGTATGGGCGGCTTTGGAAAGAGCAAAGCCCGAGTTTACGTGCAGTCTACCGAGGGCATTCATTTCTCCGATGTAGCCGGTGAAGATGAAGCAAAGGAAAATCTGCAGGAGATTGTTGAATATCTTCATAATCCGGGTAAGTATAAAGAGATAGGTGCTTCTATGCCGAAAGGCGTTCTGCTGGTAGGACCTCCGGGAACCGGCAAAACCATGCTGGCCAAGGCGGTTGCCGGCGAAGCGAATGTCCCGTTTTTCTCAATGAGCGGATCCGAATTTGTGGAGATGTTCGTTGGTATGGGAGCTTCCAAGGTACGTGATCTGTTTGCACAGGCGAAGGAAAAAGCGCCTTGCATTGTTTTTATCGATGAGATTGATGCCATCGGTAAAAAGCGTGATACCTCTCTTTCGACAAATGATGAGCGTGAACAGACCCTGAACCAGCTGCTGACGGAGATGGATGGTTTTGAAAGCAACAACGGTGTCATTATTCTGGCGGCGACCAACCGTCCGGAATCACTGGATCCGGCGCTGACCCGTCCTGGACGTTTTGACCGCCGTGTGCCGGTTGAGCTTCCGGATCTCAAGGGCCGTGAAGATATTCTGAAGGTTCACGCAAAGAAGATCAAGGTTGCTTCTGATGTTGATTACAACAAGGTTGCCCGTATGGCCGCAGGCGCTTCCGGCGCCGAGCTGGCCAATATCGTCAACGAGGCGGCCCTGCGCGCTGTCCGTGACGGGCGCAGATTCGCTACCGAGGCCGACTTTGAGGAAAGTATCGAGGTTGTCATTGCCGGATATCAGAAGAAGAACGCAATCATGACAACGAAGGAAAAGCTGATTGTGTCCTATCACGAAATCGGGCATGCGCTGGTAGCCGCGAAACAGAAGAATTCCGCTCCGGTACAGAAGATTACGATCATTCCCAGAACCTCCGGTGCGCTGGGGTATACCATGCAGGTGGAGGATGACGGAAATCACGTTCTGATGTCCAAAGAGGAGATGGAGAATAAAATTGCAACACTGACGGGCGGACGTGCCGCGGAGGAGGTAGAGTTCGGTTCCATTACAACCGGTGCTTCCAATGATATTGAGCAGGCAACCAGACTGGCACGTGCAATGATCACCCGGTATGGCATGTCCGACGATTTCGACATGGTAGCCATGGAGACGGTAACCAACCAGTATCTGGGAGGGGATACGACACTGGCATGCTCTGCGGAAACGCAGGCACTGATTGATAAGAAGGTAGTGGAACTTGTCAGAAGAGAGCATGAGAAGGCAAGGAAGATTCTCCAGGATAATAAGCCAAAACTTGACGAGCTGGCAAAATACCTGTACGAGAAAGAAACCATCACCGGCGAAGAATTTATGGATATCCTGAACCGGAATTCATCTCTGACGGACAGTATGCAGGGCCAGGCGCAGCTTAATCCATAAGATGATTACAGTGTCAAAAGTCCGCCGCCACGCATGCTTGCATGCGGGTGGTGGCAGGACTTATTGACACGCCCTACATGAGGCATGAAGTGGCGCGAAAGCGTCACGAGAATGCCGAATGTGAATTCAAATACGTGGATTTATCTAAAAAGGTCTGCCGCACTCAAACGCGGCAGACCTTTTTATACGGTGCGCCCGGCGCGCCCGTGAGAATTGCACAGTGCCTTCAGATTTCATCGCCTGCATCTTCGTCAACAGGCTGAACGTCCGCCGGCCCACAGCTTCCTCCGGCGGCTTCACAGATAATCCGTACACAGGTATCAATGCCCAGGGCGGTATTGAGCATCAGGTCATAATTTTGAGGATTCCTCCACTGCATACCGGTGTTCGCTTCAAAGTAAGCACTTCTTTTTTTGTCGAACCGCCTGCGGGTGGATTCAACTTCATGCTCAGCGATGTGATATTCTTCACGTACACGCTTATTTTTGGTAGTATCATCGGCATACAGAAATATTTTCAGAACCCCGGTACGGTCGGCCAGAGCCAGGGACGCACAGTGTCCGACAAAGATGGCAGGACCGGCGTTCGCCAGGTCGCGGATGATCCGCCGCTCATCGAAATAAATGCCGCCTTCGCCGGGCTTTGATGGAAAATTATCGGAGGCGATACGGTTCATCATGACCACGGAAAACAGGAAAGAGTCGCTGGCCTTTTCCTCGAATTCCTCGATCTTGTCTACATCTGTATTCATTTCCTCCGCAACCAGTTCCAGAAGCCTGCGCCCGTACAGCGGAATACAAAGCTGTTCGGAAAGTTTCTGTGCGATCTGGGTACCGCCGCTGCCATATTCACGCTCTATAGTAACATATCTGTATTTCATCACTGCCCTCCATCGTATTCATGCTGTATAACTCTGCAATGATAATATCATATTTGGCTCTTCGCTTAAAGTAGCAGAATGCTGCATACCGCCGATACCTTTTCACAGGCGTAAAAAAAGATCCGCCTTATTGCAGACGGATCTTTTGACGCTGGAAGTCTGGCATCATCCTGTTATGCGTTCTGTACCAGGGAGAGGATCTGATCCTTCGGAACGAATCCGACGGAGCGGTTTGCTTCCTTCCCGTTTTTGAATACGATCAGCGTCGGAATGGCACTGACATTATAATTGCCGGCGATTTCGGGAGAAGCATCCACATCCAGAGCGCAGACTTTGAAATCATCATGTTCTTTTGCAATCTCATCTACCAGAGGTGAGAGCATGCGGCACGGGCCGCACCAGGATGCCCAGAAGTCAACCAGCACTGTCTTGTCCGATTCCAAAACTTCATTTTTGAAATTATTAGAATTTACTGTAATTTTATCAGCCATAATTTATAATCTCCTTTTTGATTAAAATTTTGTCAGAAACTAAGGCTATGATACCATAGCTGTCTGGGGAAAGTCTACCATTACCCGATGCTGACTACGGTATAATCGTGATTCTCCACCGCTTTTTTCAGTACATCATTGTCTACGTCTGCGTTCAGGGTAACAACGGCCTTTCCTGTCTCATGGCTTACGTCCGCATGATCAACCTGCGGGAGAGCCTCCAGAGCTTTCTTAACGGTTGCCTCGCAGTGTCCGCACATCATACCGGTAATATTGATTGTCTTTGTCATTTTATTTCCCATTCCTTTCTTTTGATTTTCCCTATGGCAGGATTGATCTTTAATAGTGCAGGTATCGGCTTCCTTTTCTGAAACGAAAGAGGAGGCGCTTAAAAGCTTACCGTCCATCCCTGCACTGACCGGGTGCTTCAGCATTTTATCTTTGGAGGAATCGAACACCTTAAGCAGGTTCAGACGGAGGGCATTGCTTACTACAAAGAAACTGGACAGACTCATGGCAGCCGCACCCAGCATCGGATTCATGGACAGGTGGAATGCGTGATAGTAAGCTCCGGCAGCAACCGGAATCAGCAGCGTGTTGTAAATGAGCGCCCAGAACAGGTTTTCCAGAATGTTTTTATAGGTCTGGCGGCTCAGACGAACAGCGGCTGCTGCGTCCATCAGGCTGCTTTTCATGAGAACAACGTCGGCGGCATCGATAGCGACGTCCGTTCCGGCTCCGATAGCCATGCCGATATCCGCTCTGGTAAGAGCCGGTGCATCGTTGATACCATCGCCAACCATGGCTGTCTTTCCAAATTTCTGCAGACGGGCGATGACGCTTTGCTTGCCGTCCGGAAGTACGCCCGCGACAACCTCATCCACACCTGCCTGGCGGCCGATTGCCTCGGCAGTTTTCTGGTTATCGCCGGTCAGCATAACAACATGGATTCCCATCTTCTTGAGCTGGCGGATTGCCTCAGCGCTGTCTTCTTTGATGGTATCCGCTACGGCAATAATGCCGATCAGTTTATTGTCACACGTGAACAGGAGCGGAGTTTTTCCCTCGCCGGAAAGTGCGTCTGCCCTTGCAAGAAGCTCCTGCGGGATAGCGGTCTTGTCCGAAATATACTTTTTGCTGCCTCCGGTCAGTACATGACCGTCGAGGACCGCGGTCAGGCCATTGCCGGGAAGAGCTGTAAATCCGGAAACCTCGCTGATCCGGATGTTATTTTCGGAAGCATAGCGAAGAACAGCCTTTGCCAGTGGATGCTCGGACTTTTGCTCGAGGGAAGCGGCGGTGGACAGCAATTCATCACGGGTGACGCCGGCCGCGAGATAAACATCGGTTACAGCCGGATTGCCGCTGGTAATCGTTCCGGTTTTGTCCAGAGCCATAATTTGAATATTTCCGGTTTCCTGGAGTGATTCGGCTGTCTTGAACAGGATGCCGTTTTTCGCCCCCATTCCGTTGCCGACCATAATCGCTACCGGTGTGGCAAGACCGAGAGCGCAGGGGCAGGAAACAACCAGCACACAGATGCCGCGCGCAAGTGCGAAACCAATGCCTGAACCGGTAAGCAGCCAGATGGCGGTGGTAACCAGGGCAATGGCAATGACAACAGGCACAAAATAACCGGAGATGGTATCTGCCAGTTTGGCGACCGGCGCCTTGGTAGCAGATGCGTCACTGACCATCTGAATGATCTGTGCGAGAGAAGTATCCTCGCCGACCTTTTCGGCGCGGCAGGTCAGAAATCCGGACTGATTGACGGTTGCCGAGGAAACCTTGCTGCCGGGACCCTTATCAACCGGGATGCTTTCACCGGTCAGGGCCGATTCGTTGACGGCGCTGCTGCCTTCCAGAACTACGCCGTCGACCGGGATGCTTTCGCCAGGACGGACGGTGAAGATATCTCCTTTGACAACGTCGTCGATCGGAACTTCCTTTTCAACCCCGTCCCGGACGACCGTGGCTTTCTGCGGGGCCAGTTTCATCAGACTTTTGAGAGCATCTGTTGTCTTTCCCTTGGAGTAGGACTCCAGCATTTTTCCAACAGTTATCAGCGTTAGGATCATTCCTGCGGACTCAAAGTAGAGTTCGTTCATGTATCCCATTGCCTTGTCCATATCCATGTCCGCCATTGCTCTGGTCATGGCGAACAGAATGATGGTTGAATAGGTGAAGGCGGCACCGGCACCGAGGGCAACCAGCGTGTCCATGTTCGGAGCCCGATGGATCAGCCCTTTGAAGCCGGACACAAAGAATTTTTTATTAATGATCATGATGACAGCAGAAAGAATCATTTCCACCAGGGTGACCGCTGCCGGGTTATGATCGAAAAAGGAGGGAAGCGGCCAGCCCCACATCATGTGCCCCATGGAAAAGTACATCAAAACCAGCAAAAATCCAAGAGAGCTGAACAGGCGCTTTTTCAGTACGGGAGTCGTACGGTCCTTCAGCGCTTCCTCTTCGGCGGCAATCTTCGTATTCAGTGAACCCGTCTTGCGGCCGCCGGAGGTCTTATCGGCATTCTGTCCTGCTTCCAGCGATGCGCCATAGCCGGCGTCCTCCACAGCCTTGATGATATCCGCGGCCGCGGCGGTCCCGGTCACAGCCATTTCGTTTGTGAGAAGGCTGACGGAAACACTTTCCACACCGGAAACTTTGGAAACCGCTTTTTCTACATGAGCCTGACAGGAAGCACAGCTCATGCCGGTTACCATATATTTTTCCATATCTATCACGATCCTTTCTAAAATGCAGATGCAAACAGCGGAGGAAGAATGCAGGCATGCTCCTTCTATGACTTTTTGCCCCTGACATCATCACTTCATAAGCTTTGGAAGAATGCGGATGACTTCGTCAAGCTTGTCATCATGACCTTCCTGGACATCTTCCCTCACACAGTTCTTTAAATGTTCGGAGAGCAGTTCTCTTGAAAAACAGTTCAATGCACTGGTGGCAGCGGATACCTGCGTCAGAATATCGATACAGTAACAGTCATTGTCGAGCATGCCCCTGATTCCGCGGATCTGTCCTTCTATAATGGAAAGACGGCGCATCAGAGCCTTCTTTTCAGCCGTATTGCGGTAGGTGTGACGCTCGTCACCATCTTTCGTGCAGCAGCAGCCGGCTGCTTCCGGATGTACGTCCTTATTTCCAGTATGATCCTTTGCACTGTCAATGATGCCTGCAGCTGTATCATCGACCGCAGCTTCTTTTTTGATCGCAGCTTCTTCTTTCATGCAATTCGTACCTCCTGTAGCAAATAGTATACCCGGGTAGGGTATGGGTGTCAAGGGCTTTTTTGCGGAAGATAGTCTTTTTACTCACCCGGATGGCGAGCACGAAAACAGTTTTATTGTTTTGCTGCCGCAATGGTTTTTCCTGTGTTATACTTTGACTAACTGTTTACCGTGAAACTGTAAACTGCTGTTATATTGTGGAAGGAAAGTATCAGTATGGATATCAGAAAAGCCGTTTATATGATGAAAGAAAAGGCACAGCAGATGGCCTCATCCGATCCTGAACTTCGAAACGGTGCACTGCGTGCGGTTAAAAAGTGCCTTCTCCAGAACAAAGCAAAGATTTTCGAAGCCAATAAGGAAGATCTGAGGGCGGCTGCAGAAAATCAGGTTCCGGTTCAGGTACAGAAACGCCTTACCTTTGATGAGAAAAAATTACAGGATGTAACCGCCGGCATAGATCAGCTTATTCTTCTGCCGGATCCGGTTGGGAAAATACAGATGAAACGTGAACTGGATGCAGATCTTGTCCTGACACGAATTACCGTTCCCATCGGAGTTATTGGCGTGATCTTTGAAGCCCGCCCGGACGCGCTTGTGCAGATTTCCTGTCTGTGCATTAAAAGCGGAAATTGTGCCGTTTTGAAGGGCGGAAAAGAGACGGCGGCCACCAACCGCGTTCTCTTTGACCTGATTCATAATGCTGTTATTGCCGCCGGACTGCCGGCCGAATGCCTGTATCAGGCGGAGAACCACACTCAGATCGAAGAACTTTTATCCTGCGATGACTGCGTCGATTTGCTTATTCCCCGCGGTTCGAACAAATTTGTCCGCTACATCATGGATCACACCAAAATTCCGGTGATGGGACATGCCGATGGCGTATGTCACATCTACGTAGATGCCGATGCGGATTTTGACACGGCACTTCGCGTCATTGCGGATGCAAAGACACAGTATCCGGTTGCCTGCAATGCGGTTGAAACGGTCCTTGTGGACCGGAAGATTGCGGGAAAATTTCTTCCTTTATTTAATAAGGAAATGAAAGACTGCGGCGTGAGAATTTACGGGACAGAGGAAACAACCGCCGTGACCGGATGTGAGAGAATGGCGGAACCTGAAGATTTTCATAAAGAATACGGAGATTTGGAAATTACCTGCGCTCTGGTGGACGGAGTGAAGGGGGCAGCAGCCCACATCAACCGGTATGGTTCACATCATACCGATGCGATTATCACGGAAAACGATGAAACTGCCGCTTTCTTCTTCCACATGGTTGACTCCGCCGGTGTATACCGGAACTGTTCCACCCGCTTCGCGGACGGCTATCGCTACGGGTTTGGCGCTGAAGTCGGTATCAGTACCAGCAAACTGCACGCCCGCGGCCCTGTCGGCCTGGAAGGCCTGGTTACATACAAATATTTGCTTGAAGGCAGCGGGCAGACGGTCGGTGATTATGCATCCGGACGGAAGCAGTTCCGCCACAGGGACCTTCCTTTCCGTTCCAAATAGGATCTTGACTTATCATTATTGCCCGTGCTATACTTGACGGGCGTATGGAAGCGGGGCTCTCGAAGTGCGCCCTGAGAATGGCATTAGCGGGCCATTTTGAATACGTTTAACTATAATTTCAGGAAGGAAGTGGAAGTTGTGCGTACACGTATCACATTAGCTTGCACGGAGTGCAAACAGCGTAATTACAATACGACGAAGGACAAGAAGACTCATCCGGAACGCATGGAAACGATGAAGTACTGCCGTTTCTGCAAGAAACACACGCTGCATAAGGAAACAAAGTAATCTGAATCGGGAATGAATAGGAAGGATCCGTCATGGCTAAAGATTCATCCAAGAAAGTTAAATGGTCCGATGGACTGAAGGCTGAGTTCAGGAAAATTATCTGGCCGACACGCCAGGATGTCGGGAAGGAAACCGGCGCTGTGCTGGTTGTCTCCATTATTCTGGGCGCGATCATCGCATTGATTGATTTTCTCGCGCAGCACGGAATTGATTTCCTGATTAGTTTATAACTTGGTTTCGGGTGCAAAGGACAAAGGTGATCATATGGCAGAAGCTCACTGGTATGTAGCTCACACTTATTCCGGTTATGAGAATAAGGTCAAAACAAATATCGAGAAAACAATAGAGAACCGTAATCTTCAGGATCAGATCTTTGAAGTGAGAATTCCGCTGCAGGAAGTTGTTGAAATGAAAAACGGCAAAAAGCAGACGGTTCAGAAGAAAATGTTTCCCGGATATGTTCTTGTAAATATGATCATGAATGACGATACCTGGTATGTAATCCGCAATACGCGGGGTGTTACAGGATTCGTAGGACCGGGGTCCAAACCGGTGCCTCTGAGCGACATAGAGATGTTTAATCTCGGTGTGCAGTCTGCAAATATTGAAGTCGACTTCAAAGAGGGCGATCAGGTGAACGTCATCAGCGGCATCTGGAAAGATACCGTCGGTAAAGTGCAGACGATCAATGCCAAGAAGCAGACTGTTACGATCAACGTAGAGCTGTTTGGACGGGAAACACCGGTTGAGATCAGTTTCTCGGACATTCGGAAATTGTAAAGACAGTGGGAGGGTAATCCCCGAAATTACCACAAGGAGGTCATTATTATGGCAAAGAAAGTATCAGCTTATATTAAGTTACAGATCCCGGCAGGCAAGGCTACTCCGGCTCCTCCAGTAGGACCGGCGCTTGGTCAGCACGGTGTGAACATTGTACAGTTCACAAAGGAATTCAACGCCAGAACCGCTGACAAGGGCGACCTGATTATCCCTGTAGTCATCACAGTATATGCGGACAGAAGCTTCAGCTTTATTACGAAGACTCCGCCGGCAGCCGTTCTTATTAAAAAAGCATGCAATCTGAAAAAAGCATCCGGAGAACCGAATAAGAACAAAGTGGCTACCATCTCCAAGGACAAAATCCGCGAGATCGCTGAACTGAAGATGCCTGATCTGAATGCTTCTTCCGTTGAAACTGCAATGAGCATGATTGCAGGTACGGCCAGAAGTATGGGCGTTACGGTTGAAGAATAAGGAACTTGATGATCAGACAATGAAGTGGGAGGGTTGATCCCGCAAATACCACCAGGAGGTTAGGTAAGATGAAGAGAGGTAAGAAATACACAGAGGCGGCTAAAAATGTCAACCGTGCAACTCTGTATGACCAGGAAGAGGCAATCAGCCTTGTAAAGAAAACAGCTACAGCCAAGTTCGATGAGACCGTGGAAGTACATATCCGTACCGGCTGCGACGGACGCCATGCGGATCAGCAGATCCGCGGCGCTGTAGTTCTTCCGAATGGAACCGGAAAGAAAGTCCGTGTCCTTGTGTTCGCAAAAGGCGCCAAGGCTGATGAAGCGCAGGCAGCAGGGGCGGATTACGTAGGCGGACAGGAACTGATCCCGAAGATCCAGAATGAAGGCTGGCTCGACTTTGACGTTGTTGTAGCTACCCCGGATATGATGGGTACTGTAGGACGTCTGGGCCGTATCCTTGGACCGAAGGGCTTAATGCCGAATCCGAAGGCCGGAACTGTAACCATGGATGTTACGAAGGCTATTCAGGATATTAAAGCCGGTAAAATTGAGTACAGACTGGATAAGGCAAACATTATCCATGTGCCGATCGGAAAGGCTTCCTTTACTGAGCAGCAGTTAAACGCAAACTTCCAGACACTGATTGAAGCTATTGACAAGGCAAGACCCGCAACACTGAAAGGCCAGTACCTGAAGAGCGTAGTTATTTCCACTACCATGGGACCTGGCATCAGACTGAATACCGCAAAGCTTTAATTAAGGACAGATGAATTAAATCCGCTAACAGAGAACCCCGCCGTGAAAACGGCGGGGTTCTCTGTTAAAAAAACATTGACAAATAAAAGCAGAATGTATTAAAATAAAACCCGATGACTGCCAAAGACAGCAGGTGCCGGAGTTGCACGACGGCATAATGTGAAAACGCCTGCCGAGGAGTACAATTCGTATTGAATGTAAGTCCCTCTTCACGCGCGCCGTCGAAGAGGCTTTTTTATTAGTGAAAATACGTTTTTGTCTGAGGCTGTACGTCAAATCTATAAGGAGGTGCACCATTACATGGCAAAAGTTGAAGAGAAGAAACCAGTTGTAGAAGAAATCTCTGAAAGCGTCAAGGGTGCCAAGGCGGTTGTTCTTGCTCAGTACAGCGGAATTAACGTGGCTGATGATACGGCTCTTCGCAAAGAGCTGAGAGAAGCAGGCGTTACTTACAAAGTATACAAGAACACAATGATGAACTTCGCATTCAAGGGCACAGAGCTTGAGCCGCTGTGCGATTATCTGAAAGGACCGAATGCGATCGCTATTTCTAAAGATGATGAAACAGCGCCGGCCAGAATCATTGCAAAATATGCGAAGAAAGTTGAACCGCTTGGCCTGGTAGCTTCTGTTGTAGACGGAAAATTCTATGACAAAGCTGCAACAGAGGCATTATCCGAAGTTCCGTCCAGGGACGTTCTTCTTGGCAGACTGTGTGGTTCTATGCAGTCGCCGATCTCCAAACTGGCCCGCGTTCTGAAGCAGATTGCAGAAAAGGACGGAGAAACTGCTGCCCAGGCCTGAGCTGGAAAATATCCTGCGAAAGATATCGTTTCATGTACCATGCAGGAAAAGTAATTGAAGTTACATCTTATTTATTATGAAATGAAAATCAGGAGGAATTAAAAATGGCTAAATTATCCACACAGGAGTTTATCGATGCTGTTAAGGAACTTTCCGTTCTTGAACTGAATGATCTTGTAAAAGCTATGGAAGAGGAGTTTGGCGTTTCTGCAGCAGCAGGTGTTGCCGTTGCAGCAGCAGCTCCGGCTGAGCAGGCAGAAGAGAAGACGGAGTTTGACGTTGAGCTTACCGATATCGGTGCCAACAAGATCAAAGTTATCAAAGTTGTTCGTGAGATTACCGGTCTCGGCCTGAAAGAGGCAAAGGAACTCGTTGAGGGTGCCCCGAAGGTAATCAAAGAGCAGGTTTCCAAGGCTGAAGCAGAGGAAATGAAGACAAAGATCGAAGCTGAAGGCGCTAAGGTTACCCTTAAATAATTGCTTTCATCCGGAAAAAATGCGGAGACAGGCCAGCAGAAAGCGGGCCTGTCTTTTTTTGTGGAGGCTGTCATTTTTAATTTTCAGACGAAACCGGCAGCCGAAGCGCTGTAAACAGCCATTGGTTTTTCAATAAACTGCTTGACAGAAATTTGGCACGGTGATATAGTGTAGGTTGCACTATTGTGCAGAAGATTGGCGTATTGCGCCCTGATTGTAGCATGCGACAGCAGAAAGAACAGAGGTGAAACATCAATGGAGAAAAACAGGATCCGTCCTATTAAAACAGGCAAAAGCTTTCGAATGAGCTATCAGCGGTCCAGAGAAGTTCTTGAGATGCCTAATCTGATTGAAGTTCAGAAGGACTCTTATCACTGGTTCCTTACCGATGGCCTGAAGGAAGCTTTTGATGACATTTCCCCGATTGAAGACTATGGCGGAAAGCTGAGTCTGGAATTTGTTGACTTCAAACTGTGCGAAGAAGACAAAAAATATACGATTGAGGAATGCGTGGAACGCGATGCGACTTATGCTGCCCCGTTGAAGGTAAAGGTAAGACTCCATAATAAAGAAAATGATGAAATCAGCGAGCATGAAATTTTCATGGGGGATCTGCCGCTGATGACGGATACCGGAACATTCGTAATCAACGGTGCTGAACGTGTTATCGTCAGCCAGCTGGTTCGTTCACCGGGGATCTATTATACAATTGACCACGATAAGCTGGGAAAAACTCTGTACTCCTGCCAGGTGATTCCAAACAGAGGCGCATGGCTTGAGTATGAAACGGACTCCAATGATGTTTTTAATGTACGTGTCGACAGAACCAGAAAAGTACCGGTTACGGTGCTGATCCGTGCACTTGGCATTGGTACAAACCAGGAAATCATAGATTACTTTGGTGAGGAACCAAAGATCATTGAAACTCTGAAAAAGGATACAACCAACAGTTACACGACCGGTATTCAGGAGCTGTACCGCAAATTGCGCCCGGGCGAACCGGTGGCTACGGACAGCGCTGAAAGTCTGATTACCGGCATGTTCTTTGACCCCAGACGTTATGATCTGGCCAAGGTCGGACGATATAAATATAATAAGAAGCTTCTCCTTCGCAACCGTATTACGGGGCATGTTCTTGCCGAGGATGTTATTGACCCGACCACAGGGGAAGTGATTGCGGAAGCTGGAACAACGGTTACAAGAAAAATTGCGGATGATATCCAGAATGCTGCGGTTTCGTCCGTTATGATTCAGACGGAAAAGAGAAATGTAAAAGTTCTTTCCAGCATGATGGTAGATCTGAAAAAATGGGTTGATGTGGACGACCCGAAAGAACTTGGCATCACGGAACTGGTTTACTATCCGGCGCTGGAAAGGATCCTGGAGGAACACACGGATCCGGAGGAAATCCGCGAGGCAATCCGCCGCAGTGTTCATGAGCTTGTCCCGAAGCATATTACAAAGGAAGATATTTTTGCTTCCATTAATTATAACATGCATCTGGAGTGGGGCATTGGAAATAACGACGATATCGACCATCTGGGCAACCGCCGTATCCGTGCCGTCGGAGAATTGCTGCAGAACCAGTACCGTATTGGTCTTTCCAGACTGGAGAGAGTTGTCCGTGAGCGCATGTCGACCCAGGAGCCGGAAGGCATTTCGCCGCAGTCACTGATCAACATAAAACCGGTAACGGCTGCCGTGAAAGAATTCTTCGGATCTTCACAGCTGTCCCAGTTCATGGATCAGAATAACCCGCTTTCCGAGCTGACGCACAAGAGACGTCTGTCAGCCCTCGGCCCGGGAGGTCTTTCCAGGGATCGCGCCGGATTCGAAGTGCGCGATGTCCATTATTCTCATTACGGCAGAATGTGCCCGGTTGAGACACCGGAAGGTCCGAACATCGGTTTGATCAACTCACTGGCCAGCTATGCGCGTATCAATGAGTACGGCTTCATTGAGGCTCCGTACCGCAAGGTTGACCGCACCGACCCGGAGAACCCGGTCGTTACAGATGAAGTTGAATATATGACGGCGGATGAGGAAGACAACTACCATGTAGCACAGGCAAATGCCCGGCTGGATGAAGAAGGACATTTCATTGAAAAGAATGTTTCCGGGCGTTTTCGCGATGAAACACAGGCATATCCGAGAAATATGTTTGAGTACATGGATGTATCTCCGCGTATGGTATTTTCAGTTGCTACCGCACTTATTCCGTTCCTGCAGAACGACGATGCGAACCGCGCCCTGATGGGTTCCAATATGCAGCGTCAGGCGGTTCCTCTTCTGACAACGGAAGCTCCGGTTGTAGGTACGGGCATTGAAGTAAAGGCAGCGGTCGACTCCGGTGTCTGCGTTCTGGCCAGACATTCCGGTACTGTTGAGCGTTCTGAATCCAACCGCATAGTGATCAGGACGGATGATGGAAACAAGGAAGAGTATAAGCTCCGCAAGTTTGTGCGAAGCAATCAGAGCAACTGCTATAACCAGAAGCCGATCGTAAATAAAGGGGAGCACGTAGAACAGGGAGATGTCATTGCCGACGGCGCTTCAACCTGCAACGGTGAGCTGGCACTAGGCAAGAATCCGCTGATCGGTTTCATGGAGTGGGAAGGCTACAACTATGAGGATGCTGTCCTGCTCAGCGAGAAACTGGTGCAGAACGATGTATATACCTCTGTTCATATTGAGGAATATGAGTGCCAGAGCCGTGATACAAAGCTCGGTCCGGAAGAGATTACACGGGACGTTCCGGGTGTCGGCGATGAAGCCCTGAAGAATCTGGATGAAAACGGTATCATCCGGATCGGTGCCGAAGTCCGCGCCGGAGACATCCTGGTCGGCAAGGTTACTCCGAAGGGGGAAACCGAACTGACAGCGGAGGAGCGCCTGCTTCGCGCTATTTTCGGTGAGAAGGCACGCGAGGTTCGCGATACTTCTCTGAAGGTTCCGCATGGCGAGTACGGTATTGTTGTAGATGCGAAAATCTTTACCAGAGAGAACAGCGATGAACTGGCTCCCGGCGTAAACATGAGCGTTCGTATTTACATTGCTCAGAAGAGAAAGATCCAGGTAGGCGATAAGATGGCCGGCCGCCATGGAAATAAGGGTGTTGTTTCCCGCGTACTTCCGGTAGAGGATATGCCGTATCTGCCGAACGGCCGTCCGCTGGATATCTGTCTGAACCCGCTGGGCGTACCTTCCCGTATGAACATCGGACAGGTACTGGAGATTCATCTGAGCCTGGCAGCAAAAGTACTTGGATTTAACGTATCGACGCCGATCTTCGACGGCGCAAACGAAAAGGATATCGGCGATACACTGGAAGCCGCCAACGATTACGCAAATCTCGAGTGGGATGAGTTCGAGGCTAAACACGGGGAAGAACTCGGACCGGAGGTCATGAAATATCTGTATGACAACCGCGATCACAGAGAAGAATGGAAGGGCGTTCCGATTACCCGCGACGGCAAGGTACAGCTGCGTGACGGGCGTACCGGCGAAAAATTCGATGGAAAGACAACCATCGGTTTCATGAACTATCTGAAACTGCACCACCTGGTAGATGATAAAATCCATGCCCGCTCTACCGGTCCATATTCTCTGGTTACACAGCAGCCTCTGGGCGGCAAGGCTCAGTTCGGAGGTCAGCGTTTTGGAGAGATGGAGGTTTGGGCGCTGGAAGCCTACGGCGCCGCCTATACGCTGCAGGAAATCCTGACCGTTAAGTCCGATGATGTCATCGGGCGTGTAAAGACATACGAGGCCATCATCAAGGGCCAGAATATTCCGGAGGCCGGCGTGCCGGAGTCGTTCCGTGTACTGCTGAAGGAAATGCAGTCTCTTGGCCTTGATATGCGTGTCCTGAAGGAGAACAACGGGAAGTACGAGGAAGTTGATATCAGCGCACAGACGGATGACATCGATCCGAGCTTCCGTTCTGTTCTGGAGGATAACGGACCGCGCAGAAGCTATCAGGATCGCGAGGATTTCAGCTCCAACGGTTACTCTACGCAGGAATTCGTTAACGGAGAGCTGGCGGATGTCGGTGAGGAGGAGGACACCTCTTCCATAGGAAATAAGGATATCTCCGATGAGGATATCGATTTCCAGGAACAGTACGACGCCGATGACAGCGGCAGCGATGACAATCAGTGAAAGGAGTGCTGTAATGCCTGATAATAAAACAACCGATGCGTATCAGCCAATTTCGTTTGATGCGATTAAAATCGGACTTGCATCTCCGGACAGGATCCGAGAGTGGTCTCACGGCGAAGTAACGAAGCCGGAGACGATCAACTACAGAACCTTAAAACCTGAAAAAGACGGACTTTTCTGTGAGCGTATCTTCGGACCGACAAAGGACTGGGAATGTCATTGCGGTAAATATAAGAAAATCCGTTACAAGGGCGTTGTCTGCGACCGCTGCGGTGTAGAAGTCACCAAATCTTCTGTCCGCCGTGAGCGCATGGGCCATATTGAGCTGGCGGCTCCGGTTTCCCACATCTGGTTTTTCAAGGGAATACCTTCACGCATGGGCCTTATCCTTGATCTTTCTCCGAGAGTTCTGGAGAAGGTACTTTACTTTGCCAGCTATATTGTTCTGGATCCCGGAACCGCTGTATTAAATGAGCATCATCAGGACGCAGCGGACCCGAAGAGGGAAATTGTTACGGCGGAACCGGTACGATTTAAACAGATCCTCAGTGAAAACCAGTATCAGAATGTGGTTTCCAATGGAAATCTTGGCAGTTTTCGCGCCGCCATGGGTGCGGAGGCAATCAAGGAACTGTTGGAGCAGATTGATCTGGACAAGGAATCCGAGGAGATGAAGAAGGAGCTGAAGACAGCCAACGGCCAGAAAAAAGCGAAGATTGTAAAACGTCTTGAGGTTGTGGAGGCATTTCGCGAATCAGGAAACCGCCCGGAATGGATGATCATGACGGTCATCCCGGTTATTCCGCCGGATCTTCGCCCGATGGTTCAGCTGGATGGCGGCCGTTTTGCCACCTCCGATCTGAACGATCTGTACAGACGTATTATTAACAGAAATAACCGTCTGAAGAGACTGCTGGAGCTCGGCGCTCCGGAGATCATTGTCCGCAATGAAAAACGTATGCTTCAGGAAGCGGTCGACGCACTGATTGATAACGGCCGCCGGGGCCGTGCCGTTACCGGCCCGGGCAACCGTGCTCTGAAATCTCTTTCCGACATGCTCAAGGGCAAGAGCGGACGCTTCCGCCAGAACCTGCTGGGCAAGCGTGTCGATTACTCCGGCCGTTCCGTAATTGTCGTCGGACCGGAGCTGAAGATCTGGCAGTGCGGTCTGCCAAAGGAAATGGCAATCGAACTTTTCAAGCCGTTCGTTATGAAGGAATTGGTTACCAGAGGAATTTCTCATAACATTAAGAACGCCAAGAAGATGGTCGAGCGCATGGATCCGGAGGTATGGGACGTTCTGGAAGATGTGATCAAGGAACATCCGGTTATGCTGAACCGTGCACCTACGCTGCATCGTCTGGGCATTCAGGCTTTCGAGCCGATCCTGGTAGAAGGCAAGGCGATCAAGCTTCATCCGCTTGCCTGCACGCCGTTTAACGCCGACTTCGACGGAGATCAGATGGCCGTGCATCTTCCGCTTTCCATGGAAGCACAGGCAGAGTGCCGCTTCATGCTGCTTTCACCGAACAACCTGCTGAAGCCATCCGACGGAGGGGTTGTGACCGTTCCGACTCAGGATATGGTTCTGGGCATCTATTATCTTACCCAGGAACGTCCGGGCGCCAGGGGTGAGGGAAGCATTTACAAGAGTGTAGATGAAGCATTGCTGGCGTACGAAAATGGATATCTGACATACCAGTCGAGAATTACGGTCCGTATGTCCAGAAAAATGCCGGACGGAAGTATAAAGACCGGACTGGTATCCTCCACGCTGGGCCGCTTCCTGTTTAACGAAGTCATTCCGCAGGATCTGGGCTTCGTTGACAGAACCAGACCGGAGAATGCACTGAAACTGGAAGTAGATTTCCTCGTAAAGAAAAAACAGCTGAAGTCCATTCTGGAACGCATTGTTAACACGCATGGTTCCACAACGCTGGCGGAGGTTCTGGATCATGTAAAGGCCATGGGTTATCATTACTCCACCAAATCGGGTATGACTGTATCCATCTCCGACATGACGGTACCGCCTGAAAAGGCGCAGATGGTAGAGGAAACCCAGAAGACGGTGGACCAGATCACCAACGATTACCGGGACGGCTTCATAACGGAACAGGAACGGTACAAGGAAGTAATTGATACCTGGAAAGAGACCGATGACAAGCTGACCAGAAAGCTTCTGGATGGTCTGGATAAATACAATAACATTTATATGTTTGCCGATTCCGGAGCCCGCGGTTCCGATAAACAGATCAAGCAGTTGGCCGGCATGCGCGGTCTGATGGCGGATACAACCGGTCACACCATCGAGCTGCCGATTATTTCCAACTTCCGTGAAGGCCTGAATGTTCTGGAGTACTTCATGTCTGCCCACGGCGCCCGCAAGGGTCTGTCTGATACGGCACTTCGTACCGCTGACTCAGGTTATCTGACCCGCCGGATGGTTGACGTATCCCAGCAGCTGGTTATCCGGGAGATGGACTGCTCCGAAGGCAAGGCTGTGATCCCGGGCATCTGGGTAGGAGAATTTGCGGATAAGGTAAAGAACGGATTCGAGGTTATCGAATCTCTGGAAGAGCGTATCAAGGGCCGCTACGCATGCGAAACCATTTACGATGCGGATGGAAATGTCCTGGTTGAGAAAAACCACATGATTACCGGCAACAGAGCTTCTCAGATCATCGGGAAAGCGGTTCCGGGCAAAGGGGTGAAGATCAGCTATATCGACAACGGCGACGGGACACAGAGAAAGATTATGAAGGTGAAGATCCGTTCTATTCTTTCCTGCCGCAGTCACACCGGTATCTGTTCCAAATGCTATGGTTCCAACATGGCAACGGGCGAGACCGTACAGGTGGGCGAAACCGTCGGAATTATTGCAGCCCAGTCAATCGGTGAACCTGGTACGCAGCTGACCATGAGAACCTTCCACACCGGCGGTGTTGCCGGCGGCGACATTACACAGGGTCTTCCCCGTGTAGAGGAGCTGTTCGAGGCACGTACTCCGAAGGGACTGGCCATCATCAGTGAGATTCCGGGTGTTGTTGAAATCCGTGAAACAAGGATCAGCGATACCAAGAAGAAACGGGAAGTTGTTGTTACGAATAACGAGACGGGTGAAACCAAAACGTATCTGATCCCGTTTGGTTCAACGCTTCGCGATGAAATCCGCAATGGTGTAGCCATTGAAGCCGGTGCCGAGCTGACACAGGGTTCTGTAAAACCGCAGGATATTCTGCGTATCAACGGTGTAGAAGCCGTTCAGGAATACCTGATCCGCGAGGTTCAGAGAGTTTACCGTATGCAGGGCGTTGATATCAGTGATAAACATATTGAAGTCCTGATCCGTCAGATGCTGAAGAAAGTCAGCATTGAGGATCCCGGCGATACCGGACTTCTCCCGGATACGATGATTGATCATCTGGAAGTAGATGATATCAACGAGAAAATGGAAGAAGAAGGAAAGAAGCCGGCTACCTTCAGACAGCAGCTGCTGGGTATTACCAAGGCTTCTCTGGCAACTGATTCGTTCATGTCGGCGGCTTCCTTCCAGGAGACAACCCGTGTGCTGACCGATGCCGCTATTAAAGGAAAGATCGATCATCTGCAGGGCCTGAAGGAAAACGTCATGATCGGAAAACTGATTCCGGCAGGAACCGGCATGAAGATGTACCGCAATGTACGCATCAGCTCTGAAGATGATGAGACCGAAAATGCAGCCATTCTTGCGGATGATATTCCACAGGAGACAGAACCGTCTGTGAGCAGTGAGGAAAGTCCAAAGCATGCAGCTGCAGAGCCGTTCACCGGGGACGACACGGATGTTCCCGCATCCGGGGTGGAGGACACTGCTGAAAATGCAGAAGCAGCGGCTGTTTCCGCAGAAACAGAAGACCGCCTGCAGTAATTGCGGCCGATCCGGCGAACAGAAAATAATCTGCGTATTATAAGGAAAATGAAGAGAATGCCGCTGAGAGTAAAATCTTTGAGGCATTCTTTTTTGTTTCTTATTAATAAGTGAAGCTTCTGGACATTTTAAAATGCCAATGCTAATATAGCTTCCATGTAGCAAAGCGCTGTAACAGGCTTTATTATTATTCGGAGGCGATTTATTTGAGAGTCAGTACTTTTTTGAAGCCGCTGTCGTTCATACCGGCCCTGCTTCTTATGTATATGATTTATTCCTTTTCGGCCCAGGAAGGCGATACGTCTTCTAATTTAAGCTATAAAGTTAGCTATAAGATCGTACAGTCGGCGGATAAACTTTTTGATGTCGGACTGGAAGAATATCAGGTGGAAAACTGGGCTTACAGAATTAATCATGTCACCCGGAAACTGGCACATATGACCGAATATTTTCTTCTTGCCATAGCCGTGGCATTCCCTCTGTATGTCTACGGAGTCCGGGGACTTTTACTTTTGCTGGTAGCCGGGTTCATATGCGTGGCCTATGCTGCCGGGGATGAGTACCACCAGACCTTCGTTTCCGACAGGAGCGGATGTCTGAGAGACGTCGGGATCGACAGTATAGGTATTTTCATCGGTATTCTGGTCACACGCGCCATTGGATGGACGGGACGCAAAACTATCTTCCGGTCTGCGGATCAGGCGGCGAAAACCCGAAAGGAAAGAAAAAGACTCGCCCGGGAACGCAGAAAACTGAAAAAAGAGCAGCAAAGATATTACGAAACCGAACGCTCTTACTATCCGGAGGACAGAGATCGGAAGACTTCCTGTGAACCGGAAAGCTGCCGCCATGATCGGGCAGAGCATATTTTGTACAGACCGGAAGAAAACTACGGAAACAGAAAGACCCCGGAAAGGTATGAGCGGGAATCCTCCCGGAAGGAGCAGAATTCATTTCGGGACAGACCGGACAGGTACGAGCAGGATCCATACCGGGACATGCCGGACCGGTACAGGTACGAACAGAATGCGAACCGGGACAGACAGGACTGGTTCGGATATGAACAGGATCCATACCGGGACATGCCGAACCGGTACGGGTACGAACAGGATCCAGCCCGGTATGAGCAGGATCCGTACCAGGAGAGCTATACGGATCAGGTCAGCGAGGAAAGTTCCGATGAACTTTCCGAGGACATGCCGCTGGCGGGGCTTTTTCATAAGAAGAATCAGCACAGAACCAGGTGAACGTGTAAACGGCGGTTGGAGACGGCATGAAACAGAAATCTGCTTGACAAGCTATTTGTGCAACCGTATAATATGAAATTGCGTAAGTTTTCCGGAAGGGGAAAAGTGCGCGTTTATGCGATATAATCGTTAGCAGCCACAGACGGGCAATGCCCGATCAATTCAGGAGGTGAAATTGAATGCCAACATTTAACCAGTTAGTAAAGAATGGCAGACAGACATCTGCAAAGAAGTCTGGCGCACCGGCTCTCCAGAAAGGATATAATTCCCTTAAGAAGAGAGCAACAAACGCATCCTCACCGCAGAAACGTGGTGTGTGCACTGCAGTCAAGACAGCAACCCCGAAGAAACCGAATTCCGCACTTCGCAAGATCGCCAGAGTTCGTCTTTCCAACGGTATCGAAGTTACGAGCTACATTCCGGGCGAAGGTCATAACCTTCAGGAACACAGCGTTGTTATGATCCGCGGCGGACGTGTAAAGGACCTTCCGGGTACCAGATATCACATCATCCGCGGAACTCTGGATACCGCAGGTGTTGCAAACCGCAAACAGGCCCGCTCCAAATACGGCGCAAAGAGACCGAAGAAATAATTAAAAAGGCAAAATAAAGATTTTATCAGTTTCACAAAGAGTAAGCGATATGGTTTCATCAAGAGGAATTCATTTTCACCGGTTGGCTGCAGGGAAATATGAGGTCCTTTCTGACATGAAACACAAATGTATGGCGACACATTGTGAGTACCGATGATCTAATCAGGAAGACCGTTATCGTGTTTGTTATACGGCCGTCCAATCATAGTTAAGGAGGGAAGTAACGTGCCACGTAAAGGACATAATTTTAAGAGAGATGTACTGGCCGATCCTGTATATAATGACAAGGTCGTAACCAAACTCATCAATAATATCATGTTAGATGGCAAGAAGGGCGTTGCACAGAAGATTGTTTACGGTGCATTCGCTCAGATGGAAGAGAAGACAGGAAAACCTGCCCTTGAAGTCTTCCAGGAAGCAATGAATAACGTTATGCCGCAGCTGGAAGTTAAGGCGAGACGTGTCGGCGGCGCTACCTATCAGGTGCCGATCGAAGTAAAACCGGACCGCCGTCAGGCACTGGCTCTGCGCTGGATTACCATGTTCTCCCGCAAGAGAGGAGAGAAAACCATGCAGGACAGACTTGCCAACGAGCTTATGGATGCAGCTAATAACACAGGCGCATCAGTAAAGAGGAAAGAGGATATGCATAAGATGGCTGAAGCGAATAAGGCCTTCTCGCATTATCGCTTCTAATGCTGGGTTTAGGAGGAAAGAATGGCAGAAAGAGAGTACCCACTGGAGAGAACCAGAAATATCGGTATCATGGCACATATCGATGCCGGTAAAACCACCCTTACAGAGCGTATCCTGTATTTCACCGGCGTTAACTACAAGATCGGCGAAACGTACGAAGGTACGGCAACCATGGACTGGATGCCTCAGGAGCAGGAGCGTGGTATCACAATCACTTCCGCGGCTACTACCTGTCACTGGACAGAAGAGTACCAGACAAAACCGAAGCCCGGCGCTCCGGAATATCGTATCAACATCATTGATACTCCCGGACACGTTGACTTTACGGTTGAAGTAGAACGTTCTCTTCGCGTTCTGGATGGAGCCGTAGGTGTATTCGATGCCAAAGGCGGTGTTGAACCGCAGTCTGAAAACGTATGGCGTCAGGCAGATACCTACCATGTTCCGCGTATTGCCTTTGTAAATAAGATGGATATCCTCGGAGCTAACTTCCCGAACACCGTTAAGGAAATCGGAACGAAACTTGGGAAAAATGCCGTTGTTATCGAGCTTCCGATTGGTAAGGAAGACTACTTCAAGGGCATTATTGATCTGTTTGAGATGAAGGCCTACATCTATAATGATGCCAAGGGCGAGGATATTTCCGTTACAGATATTCCGGAAGACATGAAAGATGAAGCAGAAATCGCTCATACCGAGATGGTTGAGAAAATCTGCGAATTTGATGATGATCTGATGATGAAATATCTGGACGGCGAGGAGCCATCCATCGACGAACTGAAGGCAGCACTGCGCAAGGGAACGATTTCAAATGAAGGAGTTCCGGTACTGTGCGGATCAGCTCATCAGAACAAGGGTATTCAGAAACTTCTGGACGCCGTTGTTGACTATATGCCTGCACCGACCGATGTTCCGGATATAAAAGGAACCGATCTGGAAGGCAACGAAGTTGAAAGAAGATCTGCGGACGATGAACCGTTCTCCGCTCTGGTATTCAAGATCGTGAGCGATCCGTTTGTCGGACGTCTTGCCTACTTCCGTGTATACTCCGGTACGCTGAACGCAGGTTCTTATGTGCTGAACGCGTCGAAGGGCAAAAAGGAACGTGTCGGACGTATTCTGCAGATGCACGCAAATAAACGCAAGGAGCTGGACAAGGTTTATTCCGGCGATATCGCAGCAGCTATCGGCTTTAAGTTTTCAGCTACCGGTGACACGATCTGCGATGAGCAGCATCCGGTTATTCTTGAGTCTATGGAATTCCCGGATCCGGTTATCGAGCTTGCCATCGAGCCGAAGACAAAAGCAGGCCAGGGCAAACTGACAGACGCGCTTTCAAAGCTGGCAGAGGAAGACCCGACCTTCCGTGCGCATACGAATACAGAAACCGGTCAGACGATTATCGCCGGCATGGGAGAGCTGCATCTGGAGATTATCGTTGACCGTCTGCTGCGTGAGTTCAACGTTGAAGCCAACGTAGGTGCTCCGCAGGTTGCTTACCGGGAAACCATCACCAAAGCAAGCGATATCGACAGCAAGTACGTTCGCCAGTCCGGCGGCCGCGGTCAGTACGGTCACTGTAAGGTACGGTTCACACCGATGGATCCGAACGGCGAAGAGAGCTACAAGTTCATTAACTCTGTTGTCGGCGGCGCGATCCCGAAGGAATACATTCCGGCTGTTGACGAAGGTATTCAGGACGCCATGAAAGCAGGTATCCTTGGAGGATATCCGGTGATCGGCGTTCAGGCAGACTGCTACGACGGTTCCTATCATGAAGTCGATTCTTCAGAGATGGCCTTCCACATTGCAGGTTCCATGGCATTCAAGGATGCTATGAGGAAGGGCGATGCCGTACTGCTTGAGCCGATTATGAAGGTTGAAGTAACCATGCCGGAAGAATACCTTGGCGATGTTATCGGCGATATCAACTCCAGACGCGGACAGATTGAAGGAATGGATGACGTCGGCGGCGGCAAGATCGTCAAAGGATTTGTACCGCTGTCTGAAATGTTCGGTTATGCTACCGACCTTCGTTCAAAAACGCAGGGACGCGGAAACTACTCTATGTTCTTTGAACGTTACGCGCCGGTTCCGAAGAGCATTGCAGAAAAAGTGCTTAGCGACAAGGGCTGAAGCGTCAATTTTACTTGCAAAACAGCCCATGATGAAATATAATAAAATTCAGTGTTAACAGAAAAATGATTTTGCTCAGCCGGGCGTATTTGAACTTGCCTGGCCGGGCACATTTTAAGGAGGATTTATTAAAATGGGAAAAGCGCATTTTGACAGAACAAAACCGCACTGCAACATTGGTACTATTGGCCATGTAGACCACGGCAAAACAACTCTGACCGCTGCCATCACGAAAGTACTGGCAACCAGAGAGCCGTCCGATGAGAACCAGATTGTAGATTTCGCAAATATTGATAAGGCTCCGGAAGAGAGAGCACGTGGTATAACGATCAACACCGCACACGTAGAGTATGAGACCAAGAAGCGTCACTATGCACATGTTGACTGCCCTGGACATGCTGACTACGTTAAGAACATGATCACCGGTGCTGCACAGATGGATGGTGCTATCCTGGTTGTAGCTGCTACCGATGGTGTTATGGCTCAGACAAGAGAGCACGTACTTCTGGCTCGCCAGGTAGGTGTTCCGGCTATGGTTGTATTCCTTAACAAGTGCGATATGGTAGACGATCCGGAACTGATCGAGCTGGTTGAAATGGAAGTTACCGATCTGCTTGACGAGTACGGATTCACAGATACCCCGATCGTTAAGGGATCTGCTCTGAAAGCTCTGGAAGATCCGAACGGAAAATGGGGCGATGCTATCATGGAACTCATGGATACGGTTGATGAGCATATCCCGACACCTGTTCGTGATAACGAGAAGCCGTTCCTTATGCCGGTTGAGGATGTATTTACCATTTCCGGCCGTGGTACCGTTGCTACCGGCCGTGTAGAGCGTGGTACTCTGAAGCTGAACGATCCGGTTGAGATCCTTGGTATCTCCGAAGATAAGAAGACTTCTGTTGCTACCGGTCTCGAAATGTTCCATAAGCTGCTTGACTTTGCAGAAGCCGGCGATAACATTGGTATTCTTCTTCGTGGTATCAACAGAACAGATATCGAAAAAGGACAGGTTGTTGCAAAGCCGGGTTCCGTAACCTGCCATACCAAATTCACGGCTCAGGTTTACGTTCTGACCAAGGATGAAGGCGGCCGTCATACTCCGTTCTTCAACAACTATCGTCCGCAGTTCTACTTCAGAACAACTGACGTTACCGGTATCATCACTCTTCCGGAAGGAACTGAAATGTGCATGCCGGGTGATAACGTTGAGATGACCATCGAGCTGATCCATCCGATCGCTATGGAGCAGGGTCTTACCTTCGCTATCCGTGAAGGCGGACATACTGTAGGATCAGGCCGTGTTGCAAAGCTTCTTGACTGATTGAAAGCATATATATAATCTATATCATTTAAACTTTGGGACCTTCGGATTTATCCGAAGGTCTTATTTTTATACAATTATCATACAGACAGTACGAACATATATTGAAAATAATCCGAGCAAAGTGCAGGGCAGCAAAATGATGCGGCAAAATGGCACCAATAAGAATAGAATACAATAGTTCTGAGCCTAAAAATAATTTTCCGTTTACAGGTGATAAATGCAGAGAAAGATGTAAAATAAAATATTAATAGCTTGCAGAAGAATTAAATTCTAATGAGGACAGACAGCGATGCAGACAACACTTCGTGACCGGGCTATCGGTTATATACGGGAAAAATATCATATGGAGCCAATCCGTCCCTTTTTTAATCTTCCGGGAAATGCTGTATTCTGCCATGGAACTTCACGGCGCTGGTTTGCTGTTTTTATGATGGTAATGCCGGAAAAGCTTGGAATTTCCGGGAAGAGAGCAGGTACAGATTTTTCTTTGCAGACTTTTACAGAAGAAAATCCACGCCCTCAGGAGCTTGTCAAAATCCTTGTGCTGTATTGCGGACCGCAGGATCTTGAGGAGCTGCTGGAAGAGGATGGCATTCTGCCTGCCTGTCACATGAGCCGGAAGTCCTGGATCACTGTTTTACTGAACGGTTCTGTAAAGGAAGAACGTATCCGCCAGCTGATTGACGAAAGCTATGAAAAGACAAAAATGCCCCAGGATGCAAATGTACAGAACCGTCCGGATGAAACCGGGGAGAAGAATAGAGGAATATTTGAAATCGGTCCGGCTGTAAAAACGGCGGAGAAACAATTCCGTCCGGCGGGGGATTCTCTGTGGAGAAGAGACGGGTATGCGCGCAGAAAAAAACCGGACGCGGAAGGCAGCGTGACCTTTTCATCGGGTTATTCGGACATACCGCTTTCTTTTTCTTCCGGCACTCTGGCGGAAACAGTCCCGAAAAAAATCATGCAGATGAAAGCTCTGGCAAATAAACAAAACATGGCTTTTCTTCCCTCCAGCGGATATATTTTCTATCAGCAGGCCAGGTTCATGGAATCGTACGAGGACAACTATTCATTTAACGGCCGGTTTGAGCATTATTATCCGGATTACCGTGCAATGACGGA
>Ga0256404_1004328_pt1 | contig 27058 bp, 26 predicted proteins | sample RumenRJG_01DNA_FD_185990 | JGI IMG/M metagenome (GOLD analysis project Ga0256404, IMG submission 185990) | Bovine rumen microbial communities from Lethbridge, Alberta, Canada - RJG_01 | ecosystem: Host-associated > Mammals > Digestive system > Stomach > Rumen | place: Canada: Alberta | collected...
TGCACTTCCTGCATTGTTGAAAACAAAACTCCAAGCTGCTTAAGATCTGAATATTGACAACTGAATAACTGCCAGGTATTGAATTTTCAAGGTGCATAGCTAAAATCTATGTGCGAAGTTTGAGTATAATATATAAATAAACGGAAACTCATTTTTGCAATCTGCAGTATGTATTATAAGAGAAACTCGTAGGAATGACACCTTATATACTTGCTAAAAAAATAAGGCTCGGATATACTCCGAGCCTTGTAGCTCAAGTTTATTGAGCCTGACACTGTAAACTTTACACCTTCGCTGTTAAAATCCCCCGATAAATGTAATCAATATTTTTGCCTATTTCCTTAATGCTATGACTCCTTTCACTTTTGATATTCCCAAATATAATATATATCCACTCACACTTCCCAACGTATTCACAATTAAATCATCAACATCCATATACCTTCCTGATAAATATTCCATAAACTCAATCGCACACACCGCAAACACAGTAACAACTGTTATTTTTTTAATATTCCATCTAACATTCTCCATTGCTAATGGAAGAAAAAAGCCAAAAGGTACAAACAATATTATATTCAGAAGAAGTTGTGTAGCTTCACCTACAAAATTTTCTTTTAAACTTCTTATCGTGTCTACAATAGGAATAAAATTAGGTTCCATGAAATACTCAGGAAAACCTCCTGATAAAACAAATCCAAATGCATCTGTCAAAATAAAAACAGCAATCAGATATGTACAAAAAATATAAGAAAAAAGATAGGAATATAACTGTTTCTTTCTCCTAAAAACAATAAATTGCACACTTTCTATACATACAAACAATAAGATTGCTATTTGCATGCATTGCACAAGATAATGATTAATTGCCCCTATTACTTCCATTTATTTTTCTTCTCCTTTTCAATTTGCATCTTTTTCTATAGTTTTCCAAATTGACTGCACAATAACTTTTCTTATTTATTCGTTTTCTTTTCATCTTTGGAATATAGCATTTTTTAATCCGCTTCATTTAGCATAGAGCTTATGGATTGATGCATATTCTTATGAATAAAAAATTCTGCTAAAATGGAAAGCTACAAAGGTTAATTTTAATAACAGTCAACTCCTTTTACTGGACGTTTCATTATAGCAAAAAATATGTACCTATGCAAGAACCGATAAAACAATTTCAATACTTCCTTCCTACATGGACACCATAAAAAACCATTTTTCTTTTTCACCTGTTGCTGCGTTGAAAAGGGCAAAATAAAAACGAACAACACCACTGTAGAACAAAAGTATGCTTCACTCTACAAAGTCACAATCTCTTTCACACTTCCATCCTCCATAATTATTTTTTCGTCAAAAAATTCTAATGCCTTTTCCTGAACCAAATGTGCTGCAACAATAACTATCCTCCCATCCTCTTTTGCCTTTATCAATTCCTCTAATGTGATATTATAATTTTTTTCATCTAAGGCATTAAATGGCTCATCTAATAAAATAATGTTAGGATTTTCCATAATCGCTTGGATAATTCCCATACGTTGTTTCATACCAAGTGAATATTTTCTTACTCTTTGATTTTTCACAGAAAACAATCCAAATTTTTTCAACATAGCATTAATTTGTTCCGTATTAATTTGATTTCTCACACTTGCAAGATATTTCAAATTATAATAACCACTTTTTTCCTCTATAAAACTTGGGTTTTCAATCATTACACCATATTCATACTCCGGATTCTTGCATACTTCTCCCATAGTTGGCGAAATCAAACCACACAACAATCGCAATAACATTGTTTTTCCACAACCATTGTGGCCTTGTAATAGATACATCTTTCCCTCTTCAAATTTCAAATTTATATTCTGCAAAACCATTTTACCTTTTATCTTTTTTGATACATTTTTTACTTGAAGCATAAATTACACCCTCTCAATCTCTTTAACTCTATTTTTTAATACCATAATACTTTCTGCAACACATACAATTCCAATTGCAATTTCAAATCCAATCACATTATAAAAGCGCACTTTTATCCATCCATTAAGCAAAATGTGTATAAAACACATCACTAGAACACAGCAACCTAATATATTACTCAAATAAATTTTCACTGTATAATAATACATAAAAAGTCCTATCATAGAAATCAATGCAACCATTGTTGCAAAAAACAATACCATCAAAACATATGTTGTACAAAAGGTATTTTTTCTAAAAATAAACATTATAAAGCAATCTGCTAATACTCTCCCAACAAGTAATAAAATATCATTTTTAAAAAGTTCTATTCCCTGCATTTTTAAGAACTCCTCATTATTTTTTACTCTGCTCCTAAGCATATAATACAGTTTTCCCTGTGCCCCAAGTAATCGCTCCGTCTGAAAAATAACATAAAAATAAATCAAAAAGTGAATTATAATAGTCAAAACAGAATAATGTCCACCCTTAACTCCAATATACAAGACCTCCATAATTTGATCTATTGTTTTACATCCATTCATAAAATATAAAAAGTACGCCATTCCTACAAGAACAATAAATATACCCATCTTACATGTATTCCTTTTCTTTTAAATCATTATGTAAACCGACCGAAGACAATATGCCAACTAAAATAAATACTATGAACCATACTTTCAGACAAAACCTTGGTGTATCAATAAAATAAAATACATAATAATGGATAGTCAAAAGTATAATCAAAGCGATTGAACCCTCAATTAAGAAAGCAATCTGCTTATTCTTGATAGATACTATCAAATAATAAAACACACAAAATCCATAATTGATTATCCAATAAACAACGCCATATTTCACTATATTCCAAAAAGAATTTGCATTAAATTCTATGATTGACTTACCTGCTCCGATTACAATTAACATTACAAATAAAGAATATAGGCTAGTACATTTAATAATTTCTCTAATCTGAATAAAAAAATTGCGTTTTTTGGCACGAACTAAATATTCTTCACGCTTAAAATTGGTTATTGTTGTTAACAATATAGATAATATACATATAGCATTATTAAATAAAATTTTCTGATAATTAAACATTACTACTTCCAAGTACTGTGTAACATCTATTTTTCCTTGTACTGTTTGGCAGATATCCCATGCTACATAATTCCAAAATATCAACACCGCTAAAACTAAAAAGATAGCCTTCATACCTTGTATTTTCATAGGTAATTTTTCTTCACCTCTTTATGATATATTTCTGAAACTACCCATATAATCAAACCATATAAAACCGGAAAAACGATCTCATTAATAACAGAAAAACTACCAGTTGCATATCTGTTATACACACTAAACAAATAACGATCCGGCACAATATACGAAATAATATCCCCCATCTCAGTTGAAATTCCAGAAACAATTGTACAAGCAAATACTGGCACAATATATATTGCTGCTAAAAATATACTTGAAATATATTTATTATTAATGAAATAGGATAAAACATAATTAAATATAATTCCTCCCGAAACAAAAACGCACAATTTTAATACATATTCTAGTTCTAATTTCAAGCATTTCCATATTGAACTTGTCTCAATCGGAATATTCAAATTAAATATTTCACATTGCTTTACTGGAGAAATAATGCTCATTAAAACAGTTACAACTGTAAAAAAAATAATTATCATTATATTAGAGGATATCACCTGTGCTACAATTATTTTTATATTTCCTTTCCATATATCAATTCGGGTAAACAGCATATTCCCACTTCCCAAATTTCTTAACTCAAACTCTCTTTTTCCAAAATTTATCCCTAAAGAGAGAAGTAACACTAAAAGAAAAATCATATAAAAATCAGAAGACATAAAAAAATTTAAAATATATGAAAAAACATTCGTTCCATCATAAAGTTGCCTTGCATATTGTAAATTAACATCTACAGCCTGAGTCGTTAAATCTGCCCTTAATTGTCTCTTATCCAAAAAGGTAAAAATAAAACTTATACATATCGGAAACAACCAAAGCACGTAAATCAAATAATTTTTGGCAGAGTATATATTTTTCTTTAATTCATATCGAAACATTGCTTTCCTCCTTCTGCCGCAACAAAATTCGCATTCTATTTTTGTTGCGGCAGATTAAATCAATAAATTTTAATGTACTGTAAATTGGTATTTAATCGTATCATCCCCAATTTGATTCAACGCAGATGTTATCTTCAACTTATATAAATGATTTTTTTCAGCTGTAGAACCTGAACCCGTAAACTTTTTATCTGTATCATTCAAAACCACTTTATTGCTTCTTGATACCCCCTCTGAGTTTACAAGCTTAGCAGTTGGAGCGGACCACATCGTTTTGTCCTTAACAGTTACTGCAAACTTTTTATCCTTTGCAGCAATTTTACACGATCTATGGCTACTTGTAGTACTACCACCAAAACCACCTACCGTACTAGTTTCATACGAAGTCCAATTTTCCCAAGCTGCAAAAGAAATACTACCTACTGTTAAACATATTGCTACCAGCAATCCGCTTACCATAATTCTTTTCTTTTTCATAATTATATTCAGCCTCTCTTCTTTCATTTTTCAATCTACTTTATTATCTTTGAAAATTTATAAAATCAATTTATTGTTTTTCAAAATAATCACTTATGCTTTTCACTTTCTTATGAGATCAATGATAACTTCTATTATCTACAGTTTCATTATCGTTTTTCAATACGTTTTACTCAAAACGACATTTTTTGACCTATTTTGGTCATTTTTTTGTTTTACAAATGCATGGAAACTGCAAACCCGCTGATAATATAATTCCAATTGAAATGCAAATAGAATACGTATATTGTTTCAATAAAAAGAGCATAATACCTGCACATAAAAAAATAGCTACTAATATAGCTGTCATTCTTTTATACGATATTCTCTCCTCTTGATTTAATACTCTGTTTTCATTATCAATGGGACTAAAACAAATCAGGCATATCGCTGCCCCAATGGTCATAATTGCTGATAACCATCCACATTTCAGGTAATATGATGCTATAATACACAAAATCAACAAAAAACTTGATCCTAGTAAACACGACCATGCCTTTTTTGTATGATACCCTCCACTATACTTTCGGATTATCACAAATGGTAGGATTATCAACAGACTTCTATCTACACATCGCATAACTATTCCAAATGCTATAGCTAATAGTAATGGAGACAACGACAAAAAAATACTATATATCGCATATCTATACAGTTCTCTATCTGATTTCTCCACCACTTCGCAATTTATTAGCCAATTCACGACTAAATCTGTGCATTTTCCAATCATTTCTTTTTCTTAAATCTTGCTAACTCTTTTGGTGCCTTTGGCTGATGCATAATAATGCAAGATGTCGAATTTGCATCTGCATGTAAAAAAGTATTTAATACAGATACCGTTCCTTTAGCTACAATATTTGATACTCTTTTTTTCATCATAGTTTCCTCCTCTCGTAAAATTATCATTGATCCCACGCTTAATATAACTAATTTTTCCCAACTAATCGAGTAATTTTGTATAAGTGGAATGATTTGGACTTTTTTTGGAATAAAACACTCTATTTTAACGCAAAAATGTATATTATACAGAATATTCTATCCGATAATATTATTATAATACATATTTCACAGAATAATTCTGTTATATATTCTTTGTTCTTTTAAATTGAATTGATATGATACAAGAGAAGGAAGGTGATTTAAGATGGAACAACAGTATAGAGAAATGGGTAATCGTATAAAAGTGCGTCGTAAGGAATTAAGAATCAAACAAACAGAATTAGCAGAAGCTCTTAACATATCAAATAACCATATGTCTTCTATAGAAACTGGAAAACAAAAACCAAGTTTAGATATCTTTGTCGAAATCTGCAAACACCTTGATGTTACACCGGATTACCTCTTACTTGGAGCCATGTATCCATATAATATTCCACAAGACATTTTGGATAAATTACGCTTATGCAGTCAACCTGATATCGAACTTGCCAGAGATTTTATAGAACTACTTGTAAAAAGAAACAATAAAATTGATTAAAGAACAGGTATCCTTAGACCTTATATTTACAACTCCATATAACAAAGTAGTTTTTTACATTTTTTATTTTTTTATACTTTTTTACACCAAAATTGAATAAAAAATGTCTTTTGACACATTTTTTTCTACTTTTTTGTTTTATTTATTGTATAATATAAAAAGAAGAACCATGCATAAGAGTAACGATATTTCATTTGCATTGGCAATATTCCATAAAAACATGAGGTGATTTTCATGGTGCTTGTAATATGCAATTTATTTTGCTATTTAGTGGAAGCTGTCATCCTTTGGCAGTATACTTCCAATCTTTTTATTGCAAAACATCAACCTCAAAAAAGAATGTACCTATTATGTATCCTTTATATACTATTATTCGTTGCAGTTCTTTTTGATTCCAAATGGTTGAATGCAGTATTATATTTATTGGCAAATTTTATTTTTTTAGTTACACAATTTGATTTAAAATGGCATTTAGCATTATTCCATTCAGCCATTTTATCTGCTGTTATGGGCATGTGTGAATTAATGGTGTATAGCATTATTCAATATTTTACTCCACATTTTCTAGCAAATATTGAATTTGCCTATAATGCCATTCTCTTTGCTATATTTAGCAAAATTACTTTTTTTACGATTATATATATAATCATACAAATATCCGATAAAAAACAAAACTATAACAAAAAGTATGACAAATCCACACTCTTGCTAATTTTTATACCACTTACATCCGTTTTTATTATGGTTACTTTTGTTCGCATTATTGATGACTATACGCTTTCCTCTTTTTTAAACTGGATGATTACATTAAGTGCATTCCTTTTACTTGCAATCAATCTTCTCGTATTTGGGATCAACCAATATAACCAGAAAAAAAATCTGGAATTTACAGAAATGCAATTACTTCTTCAAAAAGAATCGGATGCAGCTAAATATTATGAAATGTTGCGTTTGGCATATGAAAATCAGCGTATTCTAATTCATGATATAAAGAAACATCTGCATTCCATCAATATGCTAAACGAACAAAAAGACCACGATAAAATCGCAGCTTATATTCAACAATTAATCCAGTCTTCCGATTTGAAGGCAACCGCCCGCTTATGTGACAATGCTATGCTCAATTCCATTTTAAGCCGATACGGAAAACAATGTAGAGAAAACAACATTGCCTTTCATGTGGATATTCGAAGTGGAACAACAGACTTTATCTCCGATAATGATCTTACCTCTCTATTTTGCAATTTATTGGATAATGCATTTGAAGCCTGCCATCAGCTATCTGAGGCATATATTGAAATAACTACAACCAAGAAAAAGAAAACACCTTTTGTTATAATAACAATGATAAATTCCTGTCGGAATAATCCATTTTCCAAACAAACAGGCAAACTGCTCACAATGAAACCCCATAAAAATATGCATGGTTTTGGAATTAAAAGCATCCAAAAAACCATTCGAAAATACCATGGAGATATGCAAATGTATTATAATGAAGACACAGGAACCTTCCATACAATTATTACTTTGAAACAGCCCCAAACATCATAGTTTAGTAAGTAACATTCGGATAAACAATTGTACAAAAGGATAAAAATAAGAACGGAGTGTAAACCATGCGTATACTGATTTGCGATGATGATAACTTGATTATAGAACAGATTCAGAAATATCTAAAAAAATATTTTGAACACAATCACATAAAATGCCCAGAAACCGTTTGCTACACAGATGGCGAAGCCCTGTTAGCGGACAACGGTGACAAAGATATTCTCTTTTTAGATATAGAAATGCCGGGAATGAATGGGATCTACGTTGGCAAAGAACTGAAAAAGAAAAATGAAAATACGATTATCTTTGTTGTAACTTCTTATTCGGAATACCTCGATGAGGCAATGCGTTTCCACGTATTTCGTTATCTATCAAAACCTTTAGAACAACAGCGATTTTTTCGCAATTTGAAAGATGCAATTGATTTATATCATACAATGACTGTAAAAATTCCTATCGAAACCAGGCAGGGCGTACATACCCTTCCAGCCTCCTCTATCATTGCTATTGAAGCGATGCAGAGAAAAGTAATTGTACATACCACTCAGCATGATTTTGAATCTGTTCATAATATGCAATATTGGAATAATGTACTACCAAAAAATTGTTTCTTCCAAACCCACAGAAGTTTTATTATCAATTTTGAACACGTCATAGACTTTGACCATGCACTTATACACATGGCAGACAATACATTTCGTGCCTATTTAACCAAAAGAAAATATAGCGAATTTAAAAGAGCATATCTTTTATATTTGGAAAGTACAAGGTAATTCCCACACTTTAGAAATACGAAACCACTCACATCCAACTTCGGTATGTTCCATCCTACATACATATCCCCTATTCCCGCACCATTTTTCATGGAAAATCTCTACAAGCAATCCTTCACCTTTATATCCATTCATTTTGTTACGCATTAGTTACAGTTGCATTCTTACCTATGCAATAGTATAATAAAATCATACTATAGGGGGTGTTAGTATGGGTATTAAATATCCTTCCGAGGCACAGAAACCGTATGATACATCTTTAGAAAACAATTTTTCAATGTATGATAAGCTTCCATACCAGCGGAATGCAGAATTATGTAATGCTTCCACAATCAGACTAAACAGCGGAAACCTTTTAAAATATTACCGTTGTTATGGTGACACAGAAGCAAAAGAAATCAGTACACAAGATGATGTTTTTTCTTCTATTATATCGGAACATATAGAAAAACATGAAAAGTATCTTCATGATTTACATACACATTTTCCAAACTTGTACGGACCTCTGGAAGACAATTTACTGGAAGACAATTCTGAAGAGCCTTCTACTGCTGATACACAGCAGGATGAGGATCTGAGTTGATACAAATTTAAAAGAAAGATGAGGTAATACATATGAAATTATGGGGTGGCCGTTTTACAAAAGAGACCAACCAACTAGTTCACAATTTTAATGCATCTATTGGATTTGACCAGAAATTTTATAAACAGGATATCGAAGGCAGTATTGCTCATGTTACAATGCTTGCCAAGCAGGGTATTTTGACAGAAGATGAGAAAAATCAAATCGTAGATGGATTATCTGGTATCCGCCGTGATATTGAAAATGGTACCTTACTTATTGATGGTACACATGAAGATATTCATAGTTTTGTAGAAGCACATTTGATTGAACGCATTGGTGATGCAGGAAAAAAACTTCACACAGGTCGCAGCCGTAACGATCAGGTTGCTCTGGACATGAAGCTTTACACAAGAGATGAAGTTTTAGCGGTAGATGAATTACTAAAAAAATTACTGGAAGAACTTCATTTGATTATGAAAGAAAATTTAGATACTTATATGCCAGGTTTTACACATTTACAAAAGGCACAACCTGTAACACTGGCACACCATGTAGGTGCTTATTTTGAAATGTTTAAACGTGACCGTTCTCGTTTACATGATATTCATGAGCGTATGAACTACTCTCCAATCGGTTCTGGTGCTTTAGCTGGTACTACTTATCCATTGGATCGTAATTACACCGCAGAACTTTTACACTTTGCCGGACCTACTCTTAATAGTATGGATTCCGTTTCTGACAGAGATTATCTGATTGAGTTTTTATCTGCAATGTGTACGATTATGATGCATTTAAGTCGTTTTTGCGAGGAAATTATAATTTGGAATTCCAATGAATATCAATTTGTAGAAATTGATGATAGTTATAGTACAGGAAGTAGTATTATGCCACAGAAAAAAAATCCAGATATTGCAGAACTTGTTCGTGGTAAGACAGGACGTGTTTACGGTGCTTTAGTTTCTCTCTTAACAACTATGAAAAGTCTTCCTTTAGCATACAATAAAGATATGCAGGAAGATAAAGAACTTACTTTTGATGCCATTGATACGGTAAAGGGATGTATCGCCTTATTTACTGGTATGATTTCTACCATGGAATTTAAAAAGGATAATATGAACAAGAGTGCACGTAATGGTTTTACCAACGCTACTGATGCTGCTGACTATTTAGTAAATCATGGTGTTCCATTCCGTGATGCACATGGTATTGTCGGACAGCTTGTACTATTCTGTATTGATAAGAATATCGCACTGGATGATATGACTTTAGAAGAATACAAAGCGATCAGCCCTGTATTTGAAGAGGATATTTATGATGCAATTAGTATGGAAACCTGCGTAAAGAAGAGAAATACAATCGGTGCTCCTGGTCAGGAAGCAATGAAAAAAGTAATCGCACTTAACGAAGCATACTTAGCAGAATAGATAATAACTGTTCAACTGAAAGAATATTTTTAACTAAACTGCACATAGAAAAAAGATGGTCTGCCACATTTTCGTGACGACCATCTTTTTCTTTTTATTCTACGTTTTTCAACGCTTCCTCCATCGGTATCTTCTTGATTTTCATAAATTGCAATAGGACTACTACAAAATATATACTAAGATTCATAAGAAACATTTCAATATAAATTTTTGGTTCGATATAGCAACTCAACCAGCCACCAAAATCCTGCATAAAAATAAAGAATAATTGTCGCATGATAATTGTGGAAATCCAAAGACTAATCCATACGGAAATGATTACTACCCAGGTAGTGGCTGTCAAATATAAACCTCCAATTTCCCTTTGTGTATATCCCAATATTTTTACCATGGAAATAGAATTACTATTCTTCTCAATAATTAACTTTGTCAAAAGGTAAATTAGCATAGCCGATAAGACAATCGCAAACACCTCTATCAAATAGAACATAGATCCCATAGATTTTTTCATCTGTCTGGATACCTTAGTTAAATCTTCCTGGGTAATACAGTTCAATATATCGTTATCCTTTACATCACTCAACTTCTCATTGGTGAAATAACCATTAAAATAATCTTCTTCCTTATCAAACACCTTGGCAAATTGCTTTTGATCCATAAAGACTGCCAAAGAAGCCGGATAATCAATCATTCCTTTAATTTTAAATTTGTAGTACTTATTTTCGTATGGCTCTTTTAACTGAATGAGATTTCCTTTTTTGTATTGGTATTTCTCGCTAAATCCTTTTGAGATGTAAACGCCATCTTCGGAATCTCCTATTTTTAGATAATCACTATCCTTCTTAATACCATAAATACTGATTTCTTCTCCCTCTTTTGGTTCTCTTTCTGTTTTTAAGGTAGTAATAGAAAATTTTTCTGCCTTTTCGTTTTCGGTTTCCACTGGTGTCTTCAACACATATTGATAATCTGCCACCATCTTATCCACAATTTCATGCTGGTAATGTGTGAGAAGTGGGGACATCATAATTCCAAATAGCAGCAATACATTTGCAAATAAAATACCTACAAATAGCACGACATAACTTGACGTATTCTGCAACACAATACGCAAACGGAAACGTGATAAGAACGAAAAGTTTGGAAGTTTTCTTGCTTTTTGTTTTTTTGTCTTGCTTAAATCCCGTCGAATAAACTTTAATGGCGATAAACGAAGGCTTTTGGTTATGAAATAATAATTTGTTAAAATCATCAAAAGAATGGGAACTACTGTAGTAAGCACAAAGGCGTCTGCATTCCATAACGTCTTATAGGTTGGAAGACTATAACTATTGTAATATAACCCTGCTACCATATCTTTAAAGAAAGAGTAACCTAGTATATTTCCAATCAATGCCGCTATCAATGTAATTAAAATCGGCATACAAATATAATGTCTTTTTAACTCGCCCCTTGTATAGCCCGATGCCCTAAGGGTTCCAATGACGGCTGCCTCTTTTGTAATGGTATGGTTAATCGTAACAGAGAATACAAAACCTAAAATAACAATTACTACATATAACAGAACGATAATCATTGTCCTGTCTCCACCAATATCATCGCCAGTAAAATGAATCGCCTGATTTGCATACCCCGGTATGTATGTCTGTACACTAACTTGCTGTGTTGCAGCAATACCAACAATTTTTTCAAGCAAGTCCTCTGCTACTTCTTTTTCTTTTGTTTCATTTTTTGGTTCTTTCTCATATTTCCATGCATAATCATAATTTACTTTCGTATCTGTAAACTGATCAAAGCACTGTTGCTCGACTACTGCAACACCAAACTTAATGGAATCAAACATCAAGTCTGCATTATCGGAAAACAAAGCACTGTAGTCGGATAAGGCAACCAAACCGCTGATTTTTAGTTTTTTTCCGCCTACTTCCATCGTATCTCCTACTGTCAGCTTATTATTGTCTGCATACATACGATCAATGGCAATTTCCTTTTCTCCCTTTGGCAATTTACCCTTCATCAGACAAACTTTATTGACTTTTGTTCGATTCACAAACATACGAATGGTACTATCTCGTTTCCCATCTCCATTTTTATCCACATCCATTTCTCGATAAAAATCTTTGTATATGTGAATCTTTTCTTTTTCCATTTCCTTAATAGATGTCTCTGTCAATTCGTTTGATACAACGAAATGACCATTTTCAATATTATACTTCTCAAAACTTTCATCATAGGATACAATCATGCTGTCTCCTGCTACCAAGAAACCAGATACTAATCCGATTGTCAAAATCATAAAGACTGCAATAACAAAATATTTTCCAATATCACCAATGAAGTTTCTTGGTATCCGTTTATATAATGGATTTCTCATTTTGTCACCACCCTTACCAATCTAAATCACACGCTGCAATCTTTGTTTCATTCTTATAATCTTTTCGTATCTGTCCATCACGCAATTTAATGACCCGATCTGCCATATTTTTAATTGCATCATTATGTGTTACCATAATTACTGTATTTCCATACTTCTGATTTACGTCCTCAATCAATTTCAAAATATCCTTGGATGTATGATAATCCAAGGCACCTGTCGGTTCATCACAAAGTAAAATATCTGGATTTTTTACAATGGCACGACCAATCGCAGTACGCTGCTGCTTCCCTCCTGACAATTGATTTGGCAAATTATTCTGATATTCATACAATCCCAGTGTTTTTAATAAATCGTCTATGTCCAGCGGATTGTCACTTAGATATGCACCCACCTCAATGTTTTCTTTGACACTAAGGTTTGGAATTAGATTATACATCTGAAAAATATATCCTAAGTGCTTTCTTCGATAAAGCGTCAACGCCTTCTCTTTCATATCTTCCGTTCGATCCCCATCAATAATAATAGAGCCGCTGTCTGCTGTATCAATCCCTCCGATGATATTTAGAAGCGTGGATTTTCCACAACCGGATGGTCCTAACAATACACAGATATTTCCTTTTTCAACCGAAAAGTCAATGCCCTTTAACACTTCCAAACGATTACTGCCTTCCCCATAACTTTTTTTTAAATTTTTCACTCGAAGAAACATTTTTCATACCTTCTTTCTCGTTTTTATATATGTTTTATTGTTCATATGTTCACTATAACAAAAGAAATGTCTTCTGTCAACATTTCTTTTATCTCTTTTGTTAGTTTACGCTAACTATATAATTTATATTACTTTTCCTTGTCACTTTTGTCAAGCATTTCTTTCTATCTCTAAGCCTCTATAATTCTTTAACTATGCAGCATTTAATAAAGCGTATCCCTTACGGAATACGCCTTATCCTTCTTTTATCCAAACATCCTATAGTAATTTCCTTTCTACTGGAAATTTATATGTTACCTATCAAGTATTTTCTTTTAATTACACTTTCTTCCTCCGTTATGGCAACAACCATTTTGATACTGCGAGCCACCTTCCTGTCCTCTATTACACTCGCATCGTTCCTGATACGTTGCGGTCTCTTCAAAATCTTCCGATTGCAAACAGTTGGTAAAACCACCATTGGCACCAAAACCATTCCTTCCTATCTCTCTTGTTCTTCCATAGTTGCATTTGTCCCTGTGTGCACAGCACCCTGTATTTTCATCCTCTTCCGATTCATCCTGCTTGCAACACTCACTACAGGCAGATTCTTTTTTCTTGCAAGATTTCTTATTACACTCATCAAAATATGGCGCACCTAAATCTAATGGTTTAATTTCAAGATTCAGCAAATCTCCAGCCACAAAGCGCAAACACTCTGAATTTTCGCTTTGAATAATGCTACCCTTTGGTATCTCCACTTTTCCAGCACTTTCTATCTTGTAACCTGTAAAGTAAGCACTCTGCAATACCAAAGTCAATCCTGCAGTAATGGTACTACTATCAATATCGAATTCTAAAAGTTTTGCAAAACTGTAAAGATTGATTCCCTGACGAATCATGTCATTCATCTGTGTAAATCCGATATAATTTATTATAGGAATGAAATTGCCTCCCTCTTCTTCATAAGAGATTCCATATGGTGCAAAAATCTCCAGCTCTACGGAAGATGGATTGGTATCTTCATCATAGTTTTCTGCCTCTGTATTTGATGGCAAAAATAGAGCTTCTGGATAAAGAGTCGTAACTAATCGACATGCTGCATCATACAATTGCACTGCAAATCGTATGGTAATATCCGTTAAAGTAATCAAATAGCAGTTTGGTCTTCCTGCAATCGGTTCAATGGTTACTCCCTCCGTACCATATTCAAAATTCGCATCAATTACACGAATCGTTGCACTGGTTACAGTAGAATAGGTAGCTGGAATATCCACTCCTAACTCTACCATCGTACATAAGTTGATCCCTATTTCATCATAAATAACCGGTGCAAAGATACTCAACATCTTTGGATCGCCACACGCCGGACTGGTGCAGACATCATAACATTTCTTTCCCTTTGTATGCATTGACTGTACTGCATTGCTTCTAATTCTTGGTCTGTTTCCACATTTACATTTCGCCATAATCTTAATCCTTGTCTTTCTTTTTAATACATACTATGTTCTATTTTCTTATTTGCCACCATATATTAGAATAAATTCGAATAAAAATGGGATATGCCTATGGATTTATTTATTACAACAACCAATCAGCAAAGTTTTCTTCTCTCAACCAAAAACAGCAATATTTTTCTACAACAAAAGTCTGGAAATATATGGTACCGTCCACGCCTGCTTAGTTCCAATTTTTTAAAGGATTTAGACTGCATTCTTTTTAATAATGTTCTTTACTACTGCTATCTCAATACCGCCCATCAATTAATTGTAAATCGCTATCCGTCTGCTTCCACCATCTACTCTCAAGCAGAAAACACAACTACGCTTTATACTAATTTCAAACTACATATTTTTCAAAAACAGCTTTATCTATTTTATATATCTATTAATAAAGAAACACATCTATCCCGAATACACGCCATAAATCCATTTACCAAACAGACTCCTATTCTTTTAGAAACAACATACCACTCCCTTCCTTCCTATCAACTCCTAAATCAAAAGGAGGAATTACTATTACAAGTCCTAACCAAAGAAGATTGCCAATTATTGCAGATTCAAAGTGATTATACGGTTTGTTCGATTGATATAAATCCGTTACATGCTGCCGAAGCAAACCTTTCCAACCAAATAGAAACGGAAGCACTCCAAACACAACTGGAGGAAAAAGAGAAACAAATTGATAATTTAAACGAAATGTTACAGCGTGCAACAACCCAATATAACGAACTAATGCATGTCGCTAACAGCTATCGAGAAGAAGCAATAAAGTGGCGAAACAAATTTTTTTAAGATCTGCTTTCTTCTCTGTCTCCTTTCTTGATTTTAACCAGTGCCACCTATATAATGATAAGAAAGATACGAACCATGTCCAAAATAGTTATATGATATAAGGACATGCCCGCACAAAATTTGCATTCCAAACAAAAGAGGTGATTTTTTGAAAAAAGGAAACAAAACAGAACAGGACTACCTTTCCTTAGATGTTCTTTGCCAGAAATTATCCATTTCTATTAATACAGGAAAAAACTGGATCAGATTAAAAAAAATAAAACCGCAACGCTGGGAGATGGGAAAACCTCTTTTTTCACACACCTATGTAACAACCTTAGAGCAACAGCTTACTTCTGGTAAATTAGAACATTTAAAAAGTCGCAGAAATAAAAAATATATTTCCGGCAATACACTTTATGCTTCTTACCTGCGAGCAGATTCTGCAAACCTTCCAATCGTGGAACAGATGTTATCTCTCATTTCCAGCGATAAGAAAGATTTGTCAGAGTTAGAAATCCGTTCTATTTTATGTGAGTGCGCCTTGAAATTATTTCAGCAGGTATTGACACCAGAACAAACTCCTACAAAAGTTGCCTTACTACCACTTTTTATTGACAACACCTACAACGTAGCTCCCTTTGATCGGTTAATTTCTGACCTGCTGCCTGATAAAAAGCAGGCTCTTTCATTTTTGGAACAATGTCCGGAATTATTTACGCTTCCCTTTTCTTATACCCCTCAGGAAGACCTGCTGGGACTACTTTATCTTTCCCTAAAAAATATAGGAGAACGCAAATCTACTGGGGCATACTATACTCCAACCGATGTAGTGGATAAATTACTGATCCGACTCCACAGTTTTCTTCCTGACCTAAGCAAAAAGAAAATTTTGGACCCTTGCTGTGGTACTGGAAACTTTTTATTACATTTACCAAACCAGACTGATCTCTCCCTGATACATGGGAACGACATTGACGAAATCAGTGTACTACTTACCAGAATTAATCTGGCACTACTCCATAAACCAACCGATTTAGACATTCTTTATAGAAATATTACGCAATCGGATTTTTTGCTTTGTGATTCACAGGAATTATACGACTGCATCATTGGAAATCCACCTTGGGGATACGCTTTTTCTTCTGTTGAAAAAGAAAATCTAAAAAAACATTACCAGTGCATTCAAGGAAAGCAGGTAGAATCCTATGACTTATTTGTAGAACGTTCTCTTTCTCAAATAAAAAAAGATGGGATTGTCTCTTTCGTTCTTCCAGAAGCAATTTTGCATACAAAAGCACATACAGCCATCCGAACTTTGCTTTTAAAGACTACTTCTATCACCTATTTGGAATATTTAGGAAATGTATTTCATCAAGTGCTTTGTCCCAGCATTATTCTGGAACTAAAACGAACTGACAAACCTTTATCCACAGTTGGCACAAAAATAGCAAACAAACAGGGACAGTTTACGATACAAAAAGAACGGGACATCACTTCCCAACAGTTTGACCTCTTTATTCCTGATGTGACCTACGGTATTTTGGATAAATTATTACATTGCCCCCATACAACAACGCTATACCAGCAGGCAGATTTTGCATTGGGTATCGTAACTGGAGATAATAATAAATTTCTACAAAAGAAAAAAACGGAAAAGAACGAGATTATTCTCAAAGGAACAAACATTGAAAAATACAACATACTGCCTGGGAAAAACTATATTATCTTTTCCCCAAGAGACTATCAACAGGTCGCAAATTCAAATTATTATCGGGCAGAAGAAAAACTTTTATACCGCTTTATTGGTAAACGTTTGACTTTTACTTATGACAACAAGCAAACCTTATCCTTAAACAGTTGCAACCTTGTCATTCCAAAAATACCGGAACTTCCTATTAAATATGTGCTTGCAATTTTAAATTCCAGTATTGCACAGTTTATTTTTACGAATCTGTTTCACTCGGTAAAGGTGCTTCGGTCGCATATAGAGCAAATTCCTATTCCAATGCCTGATACCGAAACTATAAAAAAATGCGTGGGGTATGTGGAACAATTGCTTTCCCTCAAAAACAGGGATGAGGAAACTTACCAAAACATTTATTTAGAATTAGATAAACTCATTGCCGATTTATTTCATTTGACAGACGAAGAATATAGAATGATTCTAAAAGAACATTTAGTTTTTTAAAAAATTTGGCTGCCATTTTTTTAAGCTTATTTTATTTCATGTTTTGCAATATTTTCTTCTACCCATATACTACCATCTTTGCTATAATGGATATAATACCATATCGACAAATGAAAGGAGATTGTTCCATGAACTTTCTAGAAAAACGTATTGTAGAAGACGGAGTAGTAAAAGAAGGAAATATCCTAAAAGTAGATAGCTTTTTAAATCATCAAATGGATATTTCACTATTTGATGAAATGGGCGAAGAATACAAAAGACGCTTTGCCGGGAAACAAATCAACAAAATTCTTACCATCGAAGCATCTGGTATCGGCATTGCCTGTATTGTTGCAAAGCATTTCGGGGTACCCGTTGTCTTTGCTAAAAAGTCAAAAAGTGTCAATATTGATGGAGAAATGTATGTTGCAGAAGTGGAATCTTTTACACATAAATGCAAAAACCAAGTCATTGTCTCTAAAAAGTTTTTAACCGAAGATGACCATGTGCTAATCATTGATGATTTTCTTGCAAACGGATGTGCTTTACAGGGATTGATTTCCATTGTACAAGAAGCAGGTGGCACCGTAGAGGGTATCGGAATCGCAATCGAAAAAGGATTCCAATCTGGTGGAAAAATTATTCGCAACTTAGGTTATCAGTTAGAGTCTCTGGCAATCATTGACGGCATGGATGCCTCTACTGGCGATATTTTCTTTCGTCAGCAATAAGGAGGATCAATCATGCAAAAAGCAAATGCTTCTATAGATAATATATACAAATTAGATGGTCGAGTACCGATTCAAAAAGCAATTCCTTTTGGATTGCAACATATTTTAGCTATGTTTGTGGCAAACATTTCACCTATTCTCATTGTAGGAAAAGCCAGCGGGCTTAGTGGAAAGGAACTTGCCATGCTCATTCAAAGTGCCATGCTAATCGCAGGTATTGGAACTTTAATTCAGCTCTTTCCACTTTTTCATCGCATCGGTTCGGGACTTCCTATCGTCATGGGAATTAGTTTTACTTTTGTATCTATCTTATGTTATATCGGTGCTAATTATGGATACGGAGCAATTATGGGAGCTGTTTTGATCGGTGGTCTGGTAGAAGGATTTTTAGGTTTGTTTGCCAAATACTGGCTAAAACTAATCTCCCCTATCGTAGCTGCCAGTGTTGTTACTGCCATTGGTTTTTCTTTATTAAGTGTTGGTGCAGAATCTTTTGGTGGTGGTAGTGGTAGCGCAGACTTTGGTTCTGCTAAAAACTGGATTTTAGGTTCCATTACCCTGCTTTGCTGTATTTTGTTTAATATTGTGGCAAAATCTTACTGGAAACAATTATCCGTTTTATTCGGGCTTATTGTAGGATATATCATTGCAATCCCAATGGGAATGGTTGATTTTTCGGCACTGTCCGACACCAGTTTTATTGCTTTTCCACATTTTATGCCATTTAAAATGGAATTTCGCTCCGATGCTATTTTATCTGTTGTTCTTATTTTTTTAGTTTCTGCAACAGAAACCATTGGAGATACCTCCGCACTTGCGGCTTCTGGGCTTGGAAGAGATGTCACTGACAAAGAAACTTCTGGTTCATTGGCATGTGATGGTTTTATCAGTTCGCTTTCTTCCATCTTTGGATGTATGCCAATTACATCCTTTAGTCAAAATGTTGGATTGGTAGCCATGACAAAGGTAGTTAATCGCTTTACCATTGCTACAGGAGCTGTCATTATGATTTTAGCCGGTATTTTTCCATTCTTTGGTTCTTTATTAGCAACGCTTCCAAATGCGGTTTTAGGCGGCTGTACGATTATGATGTTTGGAACTATTGTAATCAGCGGCTTACAGATGATTACCAAATGCGGTTTTAGCCAGCGAAATATTACTATAGCCGCACTGTCATTGAGTATTGGTATTGGATTTACAGAGGCACAGGATTTATTTGCAATCTTTCCAACCATCATTCAAAATGTGTTTGCGCAAAACTGTGTAGCGGTTGTATTTCTTGTGGCAATTCTTTTAAATTTAATTTTGCCAAAAAATATGGAAACGGCGTAATTGCTTGTATAGAATACAAAGATAACGTTAGAAAAGAGGGGCTTCATGAAAAAATCAGAACTATTTTTTGAAATCATTACAAGTATAATTGTGGCTCTTATTTTTATTGGAGCTTTCTTATTACATCACTCTGCCATTGGTAGGATAGGAACTATTATCGTTGTACTCCTAGAGATCATCAATATGATCCGCGTGATTCTAAAATATAGAAGCTCAAAGAAGTCTGGTCAATAATATTTGTAATTTGCTTTACTACTTGCTTATATAAAGGCGATAGTGGGGTTTCTTAAACCTTTATAAATACTAAAGCATAAAGAAGCAGGATACCAAATAAGGTACCCTGCTTCTTTATATTGTCTCTTCTATCTCAAAAAAGTCAAATCGTATTTTCCAGAAAAAGATTGCTGCTACCAATAAATATATCCCCGCCACTCCACACACGATCCATATTTTCTCTTTCCATACATTCATCGGTTTGATGTATTCTATTATAGTCATTTTTTTATTCAGTAATTCCAATTGTTTTTTTTCTGATACTGCGGGTACCCACTCTCCATTCTTATCTTCCAGATCATTGATTGTAATCCCTACTACTTCCTGCCAATATTCATAATATTTCGGTATTGTATCCGTACTTATCACTTTACCTACTATACTTACACTTTTTCCCCCTTGTGGTTGATCTTTACCAACCTCACTAGGATTGATTTCAGGCAAAGATTTCAACTTTTCATAATATTCTTTATCTACTAACATTAATATATACTTATTATTTTCTCCATACTGAAGTCCCACATAATATTTCCATTTTTTTAATTTTCTATCTACGCCACGTCGTAAACCAAACTCTGTCTTTACCATCTTCGTTCGAAACGTAACATCCCCCACTACATATTTCCCTATATCGTATTTTAATCCAGATAATTGTTCAAAGGATACCGTTTGCATTTGCAATACTCCTATCGTACCACCAATAACAATAAGAAATAGAATTATACATCCCACTATATAGGCTTTCAGTTTTTCTTTTTTCAGATGATACAATACCACCTTGTCTGATTTTGGCTTCATCCAATCATCCTGTGACACCCCTGCATTCACTGCACCGTATTGTTGTTTTTCTATAGGTTGTTCCATGTCCCATTTATTTTTATCCATTTTTTACACTCCCCAACTATGTACTCTACTCATATATAAATGGCTCAACATTTTCACATATTTCTATCCTTCCCAATTTTCAAGAACACCATTTTTTAAACAGACGACACGATCGGCCATCTTTGCAATTTCTTCATTATGGGTAATTAAGATTAATGTTTGACCATATTTTTTTATTCCATCTCTAAGTAACTTCATTACATCATTTCCTGTTTTGGTATCTAAATTTCCTGTAGGTTCATCAGCAAGAACAATCTTGGGTTTATTTGCCAGTGCTCTTGCTATTGCAACTCTTTGCTGCTGTCCACCAGATAATTTTGAGGGAAATTGATTGCAAAATTCGGTCATTCCTATTTGTTCAATAATATCTTTAATATAATCTTCATCAATCTCACTATCATCTAAAACGGTCGGCATCACAATATTTTCATATACAGACAGAACAGGAATTAAATTAAATGCCTGAAAAATAAATCCAATTTTTTTTCTTCTGTACTGAGACAACTTGTCATCCTTTTCTTTTTGAATAGAGTTTCCATCAATAATGATTTCTCCACTGTCTAACTGATCTAATCCACCTATCATATTTAAAAGTGTGCTTTTGCCAGAACCACTAGGTCCTAGAATAGCAATAAATTCCCCCTGTTCTATCTGTAATGATAAATTCTTCAACACTTGGTTTTTAACCTCTCCATTATCATATGTCTTATATGCATTCTTTATTTCAATTAACAATTTATTCGACTCCTTTCCAGATATGTTTTTTCGTATCATTCGTCTCTGATTAAATTTTCAATTATACTGTGTTGATACTGACGCTGCAACGTCAACTCCAGCACACAGGTACTCATAACAAAAAATAAAATTGCCAAAACAATATACACATACCAATAAAATGTAAATTCTCCCATGAACACCAAAATAATTACTGTATTAATAATAAACCCCAAAATAAAGCTAGCAATTAATGCATATGTAACCAGTCGGAGATTTTCTTTTATAATCATTCTTTTCTCCATTTTTTGGGTCATTCCTAATGCTCGCATTATTCCGTTTTCTCTTCTTCTTGTCATTAGATTTGCTTTCATAGTATTACTCATATTTGAAAAACCTGCCAACGACATTGATACTACTAAATATACTAATAAACAAATAACCCCTTTCAGGAGTCTTTGATCTTCCTCACTTCCCAACTTATAATTATTAAAAACTGCCCCATTCACATTTTTCACATAGATATCTTTAATCCTTTGTTTTATGTTCTTATCCTTTATTGTTGAAAACAAAATGTGATTATAACCTACAGTGCCATATAACCGCTTTATCAATTTCTCATTTGCAATAAAATAACTATTTTGCGATTGTGCCCACTTTTTATCCTTTAAATTAAGCCCCTTTAGTCGTGCACTTAATTTCATTTTTTCTAAAAATTCATCTTCATAATTATCTACTGCGGCAATATTAAGTATAACTTCTTGTTTTTTGTCAATATAGCAGTTATTTTCAGCCTGTTTACCATTTTTCAGATTTTTCAACTGATAATCATCTAAAGATACATAAATCAAAATTTCTTTTGATAAATCCAATTGTTGTAACTCTGCATAATCTTCTTTAAGTTTTTGCAGCATTGCATCATCAAATAATACTATATTTCCACTCCATTTTATGTAATCTCCTTTTTTCCCATCTTCAACAGTATAACTAAAATCATTGAAGCGGTAACATTGACGTATACCTGAAATTTCCACATCCTTTTCTATATTTTCCGGATAAACATACTCAGAATTTTTAGCCTCTGGATTGTTATATGCAACACTTTCCGCTTCAATATAAGTTTCAAAATCAGATATTTTTTGTTTATAACAATCTTCACTCATCAAAAAGTTTCTCATTGCAGTCCCAAAATATACGATAACTAAAAGCAATGTCATACAGCATGTTAATGATACAACAACAATCATAGATTTTCCAAAATTGCGTTCAATATTTCTTTTAACCAGAAAATTTATAAGTTTCTTTCTTTTTGTCGCCCTTTTTGTCACTTTCTTTTTAAAGAAAGAACCCTCTGGATAGTTCATACCTTCAATTGGTGTCATATCCTTAATTTTGAACAACATCTGAAGATTAGCAATGACAATGGCAACAATACTAATTCCAATAGCAATAAAATAACTATAAGATGATTGTATTACACCAATATCATTTCCAGAAATGTAGGATATAATCCTTTTTGCCACTATCGCATTCAATACATTTCCCAATATAATTCCAAACGGAATTCCAATTCCAGCATAACATCCAATCTCAATCCATAAAAGCTTTCTCAGATACTTATGGTCCATTCCTATACAACGTAATATACTATATTCCCGCATTCTCTTTTTGGTCATTAGACTAATGTTATTATAAATCAATAAAATCATAGATATTGCAACAACTAATGCCAAAACTGCAATCCACAAAAACTGTTCATGTCCAATTTTCGCATTTTCTATTATATCTTTTTTTTGAAGATTTACACATACACGCTCTTGTAGATCTTCGTATTGTTTTCCTTCATTTCCCGTAACTTTCTGTCCCTGCACTTCCTTCTGCAACCAGTCATCATAATGAGGATTAAGTACCGTACGTAACTCACTGGCAAGCTTCTCAACTTTTTCCTCGACATAATCTCCTTTTGCTATAGTTGCAGTCATCGCAGTTGTATTCATTTCTAATTTAATACCATCTTTTTCTAAAGCATCTTTTGTAAGATTAGAAACCAAAATCCAGGTACAGTCCGACATCTCATCTGGTAAATCTGCCGATGCATACATTCCAACTACTGTACACTCCAACAATTTCTGACTTTCATGAATAGGCAGTTTGATACAATCTCCGACTGATACCCCTAACACTTGGGCAACTTCTTGATCCAAAACGATTTCATACGCCTTTTTAGGTGTTTTTCCCTCCGTTATATCAATACTCCATGCGGGAAAAGAATGCCCTTCTTTGTACACAGATAAAAAACTATATTCGTATTCTTTATGCTTTGGTATATCTACCCATAATATATCTCTTTCATAACCATAATTTTCCATATCTTTTTGATTTTCAAGATATGTCACCACTTTCTTTTCCTCAGATTCAGATAAGTTCTTCAAAGCAACATCATAGCTATAGCTAGTTGTCAACATTGTCCTATATTGTAATGAAATACTTTCCCCAATCTGTATCAATGAAAAAATCATCATAACAGATAGTGCAATTCCAATACTAATATATTTATTTTGATTTCTCCAAATATACTTTACTATTACCCTCTTTTTTATTTTCACAAAAGTCATCCTTCCTTTATATAACATTAAATCGCCAGTAATATAGAAGCATAAACTATATACATTTATTCTAACATATTTCAAACGAATAATCATATTATTCTGTCAATTTTTGTTTTTTTCTGCAATGCATACAATCTAAAACATCATAAATATTAGGAAAAGCAAATTCAAATACAGTTTGACATGGTGACAAAAAATTTAAAGAGTTCTATTACAGAACCTCTTTATAACTGTTATTTTCTAAGTTTTTGACCAACCATAAAATAAGACAATAAAAGGTGTAGATACATGGTAGTGTATCCTACACCTTTTATTCACACAAGTAACAAACTAAAATTTTATACCTACGCAAAAGCACTTCATAACCTAACACTCTATCTACTTATCTAAAAATCAAAAGACTACTTCTTCCCCGCTGGTATCTGGAAGGTAAGCAATTCCTTTGTTCCGCAATCCGCGACAACGGTATAAAGTGGTCGATAATATCCCTTGCTATCCATCTCATAGGTAAGATATAATTCTTTTACTTCCAGTTTTTTCATACCTTTCTGTAGTTCTTTATTTTCATATCCATAAGATGCGCCGATTTGGAATTTGCCAGCCTGCAAATCTGCTTTGATTTCATTCATAGATTTTATTTTCTCTGTACCAACTTTTTTATAAGTAATCACATTATTGTCTAGTTCTCTTATCGTGCCATCCTCATAATACTCTACATAGATGTCACCCATTTTCCATTGCTTTTGTCCCATTGGTTCTGATACTGCAAATAAATATCTGTTTTCTTCTTCCGAAAATACGGCATCCTTTGGAATCTGTACTTTTAATTTTTTCACAGCTTCCCGTACTTCCTGCTCAGAAGCACCTGAAACACTTTTTATATTTTCTTCCTCGTCATCCTTACCAAAATCACTATAAGTATAATACATACCTTTTTTCTCTATTTGCAGATGATATTGACTGTTCTTTGCATAATAGAAAACAGTTTCATCGTATCTATTTTCTGTACTTATATCTATCTCTTGTCCCATTTGTTGGAAGAGTTCGGTCGCATACTTTCTTGCATCCTTGTTTGTACCTACGGTAGCTTGATAAACGGCACTCTCTCCCTTTTTTAATACCTCTTCTGAAATGCCATATTGTTTCTGTGCGTGATCTACACAAAACTTTTCCAGTTTATCTGTATCAAAAAGAACCTGCTTTCCCTTCATATTTATTTTATATATGTAATGACAGTTTTGATTTCCATAAGGCTGTAACTTATATGCTGAAAATATCCCTGCACCAATCAGACAAACCAATATCCATGGTATTAGATGGACAACGACACTTTTTCCAATCTTTTTGTCTTCTCCCTCTTTTTTTGTCCTCCATTTTTCAAAGAGTAACATACAGATGTGAATAAAACAATACCCCAGCAATGCTCCAAGTGTATTATTTATCCAGTCATCCATTTCACAAACACCTCTTCCCGTAGCATATTGAAACAACTCAATTGCCAAGGAAAACAGACTGGCAATTCCAACCACTTTCCACCCTGTTCTAAGCTTTTTGATGCTTAACGGAAGCAATACTCCAATCGGAACAAACATCAAAATATTCCAAATCAAATTTCTCCATTCTCCTTTTTCGCCAGAATACCAGGCTTCTAAATAAGATTGAAAAGGATGTAACAGTGCCATATGCCTAGCACTACCTAATCTTTCGCAGGTAACAGAAAGTACAACTCCAAAATACCCTAAGCAGACAATTCGTAATATAAAACGACCTAACCGCATGTTACCAGTACCTTTTCCAATCTTACGATAAAAAATAAAATACCATACTAAATATCCCACAATTGCCATTGCCAGTAAAGTAGCACCTAGCATCAAATAATCCATTAACATTCTAAAAATTGTATCTATTTTCATTCTTTTTCCTTTCTTATAGTAGAACTTTCTTCCACGCCTCCACTAAATCAGCCAACCGATACCTCGCATTGGCAGGGCTACTCGACGGAAGTTGCTGTATGGGAGGTAATCCACTCTCCTTATGATACTTGCAAAACAAACGGTATGCCGTTCCTCCATTTAAGCAAATCCTTTGAATATCCGCCTGTTCTAAAATAATTCCAATGTCATTCGGAACTACATTTTTGATAGAGCTATCAGAGGAGCCTTCAATATCACAGGATGCAATCACATCCCAAACTGCAATATTGTGTTTTAATAATAGTTCTTTTTTCTCTTCTACTGTTTGCGGAACTGGTTCACAAAATATCTCTGCCAGAATTTTCCAAAAACGATTTTGCGGATGTCCATAAAAGAAAGCACTTTCTCTGGATTTTACAGATGGAAAGGAACCCAGAATCAATACTTTGGAATTTTCGTCAAACACTGGCTCTATATTATGTTTCTGATGTGTAAGCATACTTAACTCTCCTTAACTCTTGCAAACTATTCTATTTTCTCCTTTGCCATTTTACAGGCCAATTTTGCATCTTCAAAGGTCTGTGTTGCTATCAAAAAGCCAGAGTTATGGCAAAAAGTTAAGGTGGCAATTCCACTTAGTTTTTGCAGTTCCTCCGCATCCTTTCCGCCCCATTCCTCTGGAAAACGATATTTTAATTCTGGATTTTCTTCGGAAATTGGTACCGCCTGTGCATTGTAACCACC
>Ga0256404_1004329_pt1 | contig 27050 bp, 22 predicted proteins | sample RumenRJG_01DNA_FD_185990 | JGI IMG/M metagenome (GOLD analysis project Ga0256404, IMG submission 185990) | Bovine rumen microbial communities from Lethbridge, Alberta, Canada - RJG_01 | ecosystem: Host-associated > Mammals > Digestive system > Stomach > Rumen | place: Canada: Alberta | collected...
ACGTATACTTCATCTTCTAGTTTCTTTAACACTACAAAGATACAAATAAAATGTTAAATAGCCAAGCAAAAACGATATTATTTTCTGATTATCAGAACGTTACATTTATTCAGTGAACACTAATTATTAATATATTAATTAATATTATTATATAATAATATAATATATTTTACTCTATAATCTCATTTCTGCTGATTATCCGGCTGCATGTCTGAATCGACCTTATGCGACGGTGTGACGGTGCGACGCTTTCCAGACTTTGCTCGCATAATAGCTCGAATAATAGATTGTCCTGCTATAACTCATCCTGTTTTCGTCACTTTTTGGGGGCAAAAAGTTAATTGCTTAGAAATCAGCAAATAAGCCTCTGAAAATTTGCAAATTTGGGTGTCCCACGCTATCTTTGCATCATGTTTTTACGCAAGAAAACCAATAAGTCAGGCAGCACAAGCGTACAGGTCATCGTCAAGACCAAAAACCGCAAGCAACGTGTGGTCAAGACCATTGGCTCCAGTCGGGACACAGACGAGATTGAACGGCTGATGGCTGAAGGTAGGAAGTACATTTCAGACCAGAATGGGCCGTTATTCCCTGGCATAGACGAAGATGAAAACGCTGTTGACACATTCGTTGGCTCACTCACGAACTTCTAAATCGGACATAACCATACATCGTGCGCAGGAACTTACAAAGAACATGTATGCTATCAGCTACATTCATGCTCGCTCCAAGCAGGCAGTGGAGAGGATACTTGGAATGGATGAGGAACAACGTAAACTATATGATTTGATCGATATGAGCACTCGGTCTTGAAATTTGGGTGTCCCAATGACGAAAACAGGTGGGATACAAAGAATTGAAGGGACGTGAGCGATCGCGCCCCTTTTTTGCTGTCCCATTTGCCCAAAAAACAAAAAAAATATTTAATCTTGTTTTTATCATTATTTTTTTATATCTTTGCCGAAGTCGTAATAACTATATACCTGTAGACCACACTACACACAAAGGCGCGACTTCCAAGACGCGTAAAATCATGGACTGCTAACATTATTATTAACACAACAGGCAAAGCATTATGAAAAGAGAATTTGAAATTCAAGAGCTCGTTAAATTTTTTAGGGGGGGGTAACCACTCTTCAACAAAAATGCCAAACCCTAAAATACGATGGCAAAACATCAGAAGGTGGCTTGCCTTTTGCATATTCTGCATTTTGTCAGTCTCCGTTTATGGACAGCAGACGGACTCTCTTGAGTTGAATGGTACTATTACCGACAATCTTTCCAAGCCCTTGAGTGGAGTGACGATAACCGTAAGATGCGACTCTACCCAGTTTCAAGCCACATCTGACGAGTCGGGAAACTACCGTCTCAAATACACAGCATCAAAGATCTGTAGCATTGCCTTTTCCAAAAGCGGTTATGAAACCATTTCGGCAACGTTCGATCCTCAGCCGGTTACTACCATCAGCCTCCCGCTGATGCCTGATGGCAAAACCATAAACTTAGCAGAGGTGACGGTGAAGGGTGACAACACTGTCACCAACGGCAACAAGACCTCTTACCTGCCCGACAAGCGACAACGCAACGCCAGTCACGATGGAATCGACCTGCTCTTCAGACTCGGCATTCCCATGATCAACGTGAATCCAATGGAAGGCACCGTGTCTTCGGCCGACATGACAAGTGTGTCTTTCTACATCGAAAACCGAAAGGTGAGCGCAGGCGAAATCAAGCAGATCCGCGCGAAAGACATCAAGCGGGTGGAATACTACAACAACGCCACAGATCTCTTTCCCGGTGAGCAGAAGGTGCTCAACTACGTACTCTACCACTACGAAACGGGCGGATATGTGGATCTGTCCTCCGACACGCGTTTCCTCTACCGCACGGGAAACTATACGGGACAGGTAAGCGTCGACAAGGGTAAGGTGAATTTCACCGCCTTTGGCGGCTACTATCATAGTAAGGACGATGATATCATGACGGAGAACATTGAGCAGGTAAGACTCGAACAGCCCTTCACGCGCACTACCTCTCCCATCATGGGGTTCTCGAAAAACCACGGCAACTATGAACTCTTCCGCACGACCTACAACACCAAGCAGATGACCGTGTTCGGACAGGTCTCGGTCGGACAAAGCAAAACTCCCAAGAATGTTTCCTCTTCTACGGTGAACTATTTGCCGGCGATCTATCCGTCTGAGACGGCCAACAACTCTTCCAACAGCCGGGGAAATTCTATCAACGGCAATTTCTACCTGCGCAGGGAATTCAAGAACGGTGACAGCTTCGACAGTCGTGTGGCCTATGCTTATGGCGACAATACCTACGACCGACTCTACACCGAAACCGACAAGATCAGCAACCATGCCAAAGAATACGCCAACAGGTTGGAAGTATCGATGAAATACATCCTTCACTTTAACAAGAAAACCTCTCTCACCTTGTACGCACTGGATATTTACAGAAACAGCAGTGCCCGTTACACTCTCGAATCGGGCATCGACAAACAGAATCTCTACAGCAACGCGTTCCTGTTTTTCCCAACGTTTCAGACTAAGTTTGGCGAAAAGATATCCTTAGGTGTTCGCCCGGGATTTGACCTCGATGTCTACAAAGCCAACGGCTATGGGCGTAAGACTAAATTATGGGCTCGGCCTGAGGTCACATTCTACTGGGAAGTATCCCCAAAGAGTCGAATCAATATCTACAGCACCATGGGGTCTACCATGCCCCAGCTCTCCACGTTCAACAGCGCCCGTCAACGAATGAACAATTACGAAGTGGTTGAGGGAAACCCGTCGCTCAACTGTATGAGCCTTTTCCATACATTTGTTTCCTATAGCTTGATATTGAAGAATTTAGAGCTGGCTTATTTCTTCTCTTATGAAGGATCATACGACAAGATCATCGACTCCTACAAAGCTGAAGGCCAGACATTGGTTCACACCTATGTCAACGACGGCAATTTCAACAACATCAATACGGGTTTCCAGGGTACCCTGCGCCTGATAGACAGAAAACTCCAACTCCAGGGAGGCTCTTTCCTCCATCACTGGTCGTCCACAGGAAATGTCAGCAGCCACTGTAATTATATTACGTTTCACCTCAGTGCCATTGCCTATATGGGAAATTTCAACACCTATGCCTTCTTCGACACGCCTTCGAAGTATCTGAATACAAGTTCGATGAAAGGAAAGACCAACCCCGCTTATGGCCTTTCGGCCGGATGGAGCCAAGCCGGATGGAAATTGGAGGCCGGTGCTAAGAACTTCCTCACCAAGACCAAGGCCATTCATCAGTGGTACGACGTAGGTAGCTACGCCTACGACAGCCACAGCCGCAGTGACAGCTACGGTCCCCAGGTATATGTGAAAATGAGCTACAGTTTCGACTTCGGGCGTAAGGTGAAACGCCAACAGATAAAGGCAGACGATGCTCCGCAGTCGGGAATCCTAAAACTCTGATAATAATATTTTGAAGACGGACAACCCGCAAGGCCAGATCTCTTCAAGTCTACCGCAACGTGATGGCAGACTTGAAGAGATTTGTTATTCATGAATCTAAAATTCATCCATGAGCAGTCATAATTTTAGATTCTTATAAAATCCTCTGGCACACAAACAATCACTGATACGGTCCATTTACGATAAAGAAAATATTATAGAGGTAAAGAATTGCCTTTATCTCTGATAGATTTACTACCTTTGCAGGTGAGAAGCATGCCGCGCCAAAAGGTCATGGCTGCGGCAAACTTGTGTGCTTAGAACAGATGACCGCTAACACTAAACTCAAAACGATATGGAAGACTATGAATGGGCAAAAGGCATGAATTGTGCCGTTACCGTCTGTGATGCTGATGGCATCATCATATATATGAACGATAAGTCGCGCGAGACCTACAAGAAACATGGCGATCTGATTGGGAAAAATCTCTACGACTGCCATTCCGAGCGCTCGCGGGAAATCATCCGTCACATCCTTGCCACGGGTGGCAGCAATGCCTATACCATAGAGAAGCAAGGCGTGCACAAGATCATCTATCAGACAGCATGGAAAAAAGACGGTAAGGTTGCCGGCATTGTTGAGATATCAATGGTCACACCTGCCGATCTGCCCCATTATGTGAGGGGGTAGACCCATGTAGGACTTTGTCATTTGTAAGCTTATGTTACCAGCCGTTTTGTTTTTGCATGGATTCTTTGCCTCCGGCGCGTGTATTCCCGCCCAGGCGCTTCGTGAGAGTCTGCACGGGGTGGCCGACGTGCTGTCGCCCGACCTGCCCTTGCATCCCGCTGAGGCCTTGCGCTTCATCCGCCAGATCTGTCTCGACCGTCATCCTGCGGTTCTTGTCGGCAACAGTGCCGGATCATTTCTGGCCCAGCAGGTGGCGGCTGAGTTCAGCCTTCCCGCAGTGCTTGGCAATCCCTATTTCTTGATGACGGAATTTCTCGAACCGCGCCGCGGTCCGCAGCGTTACAAAGCACCGCGGGCCAATGGCAGGCAAGAGTTTGTCATCGACCAGGTGCTGATCGATGAGTTTGCCCGTCTGCAAGCCCATCAGTTTGATGGCGTGACGCCGTCGCAGCAGGAGCGGGTGGTCGGGCTGTTTGGCACGCATGACTCGCTGGCCCATTTCGAGCCGCTTTTTCTCCGTCACTATACCCATGCCCTTCACTTCCCCGGCGCTCACACGCCGACCGCCGAGGAAGTGACCGAGTATTATGCGCCCGTGGCCAGGAAACTGATGGATAAGTGTCTGTAGACGTAAGTCTGTCAAATAGGACGGCTGTCAACAGCCTGCCCGATTTTTCCCGGTCTTGGGTTATATTTTCTTTGTCTCCTTTCGGAGCCACTCTTTTTCCTCTACGTTGAGCAAGGGCGCGAGCTCTGTGTAGACACGCTCGTGGTAAGCGTTGAGCCATTCGCGTTCCTCAAGGGTGAGAAGGGCAATGTCGACAGGTGTGGTGTCGATTGGACAGAGTGTCAGTGAGTCCATTTTGAGGAATGAGCCAAAGTCTGTGGTCTGGTCGGACTCGATCAGAAGCGTATTCTCTATTCTTACACCAAACTTTCCAGCCACGTAGATACCCGGCTCGTCGGTGATGGTCATACCAGCATGGAGTGGGGCAGGCATGTATTCCATTCTTACCTGGTGAGGGCCTTCGTGGACGCAGAGATAGGAACCGACACCATGTCCGGTGCCATGCAGGAAGTTGAGGCCCTCGCGCCATAGTGGTTCGCGGGCCAAGGCATCGATCTGCGTGCCGCAGGCTCCGTCGGGGAATTTTGCCAGTTCCAACTGAATGTGCGCCTTCAATACATAGGTATAGACGCGCCGTTCCTCCTCGCTGACCGGACCGAGAGCGATGGTGCGGGTGATGTCGGTCGTGCCGTCGCTGTATTGTGCGCCGCTGTCAAGGAGCAACAATCCTTCGGGGCGCAAGGCAGCATCGCTTTCGGGTGTGGCCTCGTAGTGCACGATGGCTCCATGGGGGCCGTATCCGGCGATCGTATCGAAAGAGATGTCACGGAAGAGTTCCTGTTCACGGCGTAGAGAGGTGAGTTTTGCGTCGACGCTCATTTCCGTTTGCCCACCTGCTGCCACGGCCGGTTTCAGCCATTTGAGAAATTTCACCATTGCCACACCGTCGCGCAGCATGGCACTGCGAAATCCCTGTATCTCCGTCGAGTTTTTGATGGCTTTCATGGCCGGTACCGGCGAGGGAAGCATCATCTTGTAGCAATGCGGCATGTCGGCAGCAGCCACCATGGCATTGGTTGTCGCCGGGTCCATGAGGATATTGTATTCGCCGTAGCGGCGCAGACCGTCGGTCACTTTGTCGTAAGGTGCAGTGTCGACGCCCGCTTTCGAGAGATAGTCTTCCACTTCGGACGTGAGTTTGCGGGGATCGATGAAGAGTGTGGCCTTCTTGGAGGCGATCAGCAGATAAGCCACGAAGACAGGGTTGCAGTGGACGTCGTCGCCACGCAGGTTGAGGGTCCAGGCAATGTCGTCGAGTGTAGAGAGAAGCATACCGTCGCAGTGCTGCTGGCGCAGCTGCCGGCGAATGCGGGAGAGCTTGTCGCTTACCGGCTCACCGGCATATTTCAAAGGATGGATGCCGACCTTGTTGCCCGGTACTTGGGGACGGTCGTCCCAAATGCGCTCTAAGGGGTCGAAGTTGATGCGCAACGTCATGCCGTGGCGCTCCCGCAGCTCGCTTCTCAACCGCTCCACGTCGTCGTAGCTGTTGACCCATCCGTCGCATCCCACCTCGGCGCCATCTATAGCGTTGAGCTCTTGGTCGAGCCAGTCGGGAATGGAAGGAGTCCCGGCCACCTTCAGCCGCATAAGCTGTATGCCAGTGCCGTCGAGTTGCTCTTCGGCGGCGAGAAAATAGCGGGAGTCGGTCCACAGCGCAGCCTTGTCGAGGGTGGCCACGAAGGTGCCGGCCGAGCCGTTGAATCCCGATATCCATTCGCGCCCTCTCCAGCGGTCGGGGACATACTCGCTGTGATGGGGATCGGTAGAGGGAAAGATGAAGGCCGACAGGTGTTCGCGGCGCATCACCTCGCGCAGACGTTCAATACGATTTCGTATGGTTTCTTTTTGCATAGTATATTTCTGTTTAATAACCAATTTATTCCTAATTAGATAGATTGCTGTGGGCGAATAGAAGATTTGCGTTACCACTTTTATTGCAAAGTTATGATTTTAAGAATTAACAACAAAATAATTATCGCTTTTCTTTTATTTTTTTGCTAACTTTGCGGATGAATAAAAATAGCAGTGACAAAAAACGAATTGGCATTGTATTTGCAGGAATAATGAGTGGTGGTTTCGTGCCGAAAGTGATAGCTTGCGACATGAGAGACAAACGAAACAAAGCAAAAAACATTTATTTTTAAAACAATAAATATTATGCGTTATTTAACAAACGACAAACTGGTCATCGTCGGTGCAGGTGGCATGATCGGTTCAAACATGGTCCAGAGCGCATTGATGCTCGGTCTTACTCCTAACATTTGCCTTTACGATATCTATGAGCCCGGTGTTCATGGCGTATTTGATGAGATTCAGCAGTGCGCATTCCCCGGTGCCAATGTGACTTACTACGCTCCCGCAGTAGAGGACATGGGCAACCCCGAGAAGGTGGCTGAGGCTGCCAAGAAGGCATTCACAGGTGCTAAGTACATCATTTCTTCTGGTGGTGCTCCTCGTAAGGCTGGCATGACACGTGAGGATCTGCTCAAAGGCAATTGCAAAATTGCCGCTGACTTCGGTGACAACATCCGCAAGTATTGCCCCGATGTGGAGCATGTTGTCGTTATCTTCAATCCAGCCGACGTTACCGCTCTGACCACATTGATCCACTCTGGTCTGAAGCCCAATCAGCTGACCTCTTTGGCAGCCCTCGACTCTACCCGTCTGCAGCAGGCCTTGGCCCTGGAGTTCGGTGTACAGCAGGACAAAGTGACCGGTGCCCACACCTATGGTGGCCACGGCGAGCAGATGGCTGTCTTCGCTTCTCAGGTGAAGATCGACGGCAAGCCGCTGTCTGAGATGGGACTCAGCGAAGAGCGCTGGCAGGAGATTAAACACATCACTGTACAGGGTGGTTCCAACATCATCAAGCTTCGTGGCCGTAGCTCATTCCAGAGCCCTGCCTACAACGCTGTGAAGATGATTGAGGCTGCTATGGGCGGCGAGAAGTTCACTCTGCCCGCTGGCTGCTACGCAGACATTCCTGAGCTCGGCTTTAAAGATGTGATGATGGCTCTGCCGACCACGATCGACAAAACCGGTGTTCACTACACCACTCCTACGGGTACGAAGGAAGAGATGGCCGACCTGCAGAAGAGCTATGAGCATCTTTGCAACATGCGTCAGGAAGTGATTGACCTGGGTATCATTCCTCCTGTGGCTGAATGGAACAAGGAGAATCCTAACCTCTGATCTTTCGAGGTAGATATTTCTGATATTATATAGGTGGAAAACTGCTCCTCCCGATGGACGTTTTCCACCTTTTTTATTTCAGCGAAAATCAATATGCGTAAATTCTTAAAACTTTTTTTTTCTCTCTCTGCTGTTCTGCTGTTGTCAGGATGTGGAGGTGATGACGACCCCGTTGCAGGGAACTACTTTGACAACGCGGTCATCCATCTGACCGTGACCGACGCCGTCGGAAAGATCATCAACGACAGTGCGAGCCTGGCCATGGTCACCTACTACAAGGGCGATGAGTTTATCCTTCGCGGCAGCGATGATCCCATCTTTTCCGAGCATATCGAGCAGCAGGATGGACAGTGGAGATATGCCTTTGTCTTGAACTGGATGAGACCAAACACAGAGTCCCTCCCTGGCGATAACAACTATCTGTTGCGCGATACACTTGAGTTGGGCCAAACTCGATATGCCCTTGAGGAAACCCTTCATGTCGATGTGAATCAGGACCATTCGAGGTCTGACTATTATATCCGGTCACTGAAGGTCAATGGGCAAGAGGTGACCAGTGAACGTCATCCAGGCTATTGGATTACACTACAAGCCAAATAGTGTGACCGCTCGGAAGGGCAGGGCGGCTTACTGAAGATCTGTGGCGAACGCCATGAGATTATGTGGCGGAAGCCACCCTATTGAGTGGCGGAAGCCACGCGATCATGTGGCGAGCACCGCACGATGAAGTGGCGGAAGCCACGCGATGGTGTGTCAACTGCCACGAAGTATGGCGGAGCTTGCCCGAAATCCTCACGCTCGTTCGGGGCTTGCCCCATCATTATTATCAAGAGATCATCATCGAATTCCATTACGTATTGCTTATGAACCGCAAACAAAACTATCTTTTTCCACTTGCCGTAATTGGCATCTTCTTTTTCTCATTGGGCTTTGCGCTGGGCATCAATTCCTATCTGATGCCTGTACTGAAGAATGCCATGCATATCTCGGGAGCCTCGTCGAGCCTGCTGTTGGCAGCCACGTTCGTTCCCTTCCTGATCTTTGGTATTCCTGCCACGGCCTGCATCCGCGCCGTAGGCTACAAGCGCACCATGGCCTTGTCGTTTGGCATTTTCGCCATAGCCTTTGGCTTGTTTATCGTGGCAGCGCAGCAACGCTCACTGGTATGGTTTCTCATAGCCAGTTTTGTGAGCGGTGCCGCCAACACCGTGCTGCAGGCCTCCGTCAATCCCTATGTCACCATCCTTGGCCCGCTCAATAGTGCCGCCCGGCGCATCTCCTGCATGGGTATCTGCAATAAATTAGCCTGGCCCGTGACGACGCTCTTCATCACATTCGTCATTGGCAAGGGAATAGAACAAACGCGGCTTGCCGACCTCTATCTGCCCTTTGCCATCATCATCGGTGTGTTTCTGGCCCTGGGGCTGTTGGCTCTTTTTGCCCCCTTGCCCGACGTGAAGGCCGCCGGAGAGGAGGAGTCGGCCGGTAAGCCAGCCGACGATGCTTCGTCTTCCGCTTCCTATGCCAACAGCAAGACATCCATCCTGCAGTTTCCTCATCTGCTCTTGGGCTGTCTGACACTGTTTCTCTATGTCGGCGTTGAGACCATCTCGCTGGCCACAGCAACAGGTTATGCCAAATCTCTCGGACTGGAAGGCGACAACTATGGATTTGTTCCCTCCATCGGTATGATCGTAGGCTACGTTGCCGGCGTGGCTCTTATCCCCCGCTACCTCTCGCAGGCCGCCGCCATGCGCATCTGTGCCGTCATCGCCGTGGCAGGCAGCATTGCCGTTGCCCTTGCGCCAAGTCCCGCAGTGTCTGTCTATTGCATCTTCCTCATGGCCTTGGGGTGCTCGCTGATGTGGCCCGCCCTTTGGCCTTTGGCCATGGCCGACCTGGGCAAGTTCACTAAGGCAGGCTCGTCGCTGCTCACCATGTCTATGGCGGGCGGTGCCGTCATGCCGTGGATTCAGGGACTCGTCCAGGACGCTTATGGCTTCCAGGCTTCCTACTGGGTGTGCGTGCCCTGCTTCCTGTTCATTCTTTATTATGGTGTCTGGGGATATAAAATACGCTGAAAAGAAAATCTGCGTAAATGTTTGGTATTTTGAAAAATAAGCAGTAATTTTGCACCCGCTATTGTGGGCATACCCCTCAAAGCGTAAAAACATCTTTAAATTTTTAAAACAAAACAAATGATCGTAGTACAGGTAAAAGAAGGCGAGAACATCGAAAGAGCTCTCAAGAAGTTCAAGAGAAAGTTTGAAAAGACTGGTGTTGTAAAGGAGCTCCGTGCTCGTCAGCAGTATGACAAACCCTCTGTTCTGAAGAGACTGAAGATGGAACACGCCATCTACGTGCAGAAACTTCGCCGCGAAGAGGAATAATTCCTGTTAAAAATTTGGTGGTCTGAATTTATTTCCTTAAATTCGTAGCCAAAACCGAGGATCATGATTGATGAGTTCCTTACCTACCTGCGTTATGAGCGCAACAGAAGTGAGCGTACGTTGCTGAGCTACAGCAAGAATCTTTCGCTCTTTGAAGACTTCTTCAAAGGTTTGGACGCCAATCTCTCGTGGTCGACCGTAGACTCCGATGTCGTGAGACTCTGGATGGAGGACATGATGGACAAAGGCAATAAGGCCTCGTCGGTTTGTTGCAGACTGTCGTCGGTAAAATCGTTTTATCGTTATGCCCTGGCAAGAGGGCTTGTGAAGCGCGATCCGACGCTCGATGTCGACGGACCTAAGAAGGAAAAGCCGTTGCCTCAGTTCGTGAAAGAGTCGCAAATGGACGAGCTCCTCGACAAGTCGTCGTGGGGGGAGGACTATAAAAGTACACTGAAACGTGTCATCCTGATGACGTTCTATGAAACGGGAATCCGTCTGTCGGAACTCATTGGTCTTGAAGACAAAGACGTGGACTTGGCGCGGCAGGAGTTGAAAGTCACGGGTAAGCGCGACAAGCAGCGCGTCATACCCTTCGGGGAAGAGTTGGCTGTAGCTTTGCGAGACTATATTGCGGTGCGCAACCGTGAGATCGAACGAAGGGATGCCGGACTCTTTGCACTTGAAAAAGGCACACGGGTGACCGGGCCTTGGGTTCGTCTCATGGTTAGGGAAGAACTCGCTCGGGTGTGTACGCTGAGGAAACGCTCTCCTCACGTATTGAGGCATTCCTTTGCAACGGCAATGCTCAATCACGACGCCGACTTGGAAAGTGTTAGGAAACTGCTCGGCCATGTGAGTCTCTCCACCACGGAGATCTATACCCACACCACCTTTGAGCAGTTGAAGCGAATTTATAAAGATGCCCATCCCAGGGCGTGATAACCTTGTAAAAATTGGAGGTACTTATGGAAATTAAAATTCAGTCGATCAATTTCGATGCTACCGAGAAGTTGCAGGCTTTCATTGACAAGAAAGTCGCTAAGTTGGAAAAAACATTTGAAGATATTCAGAAAGTAGAGGTGCAATTGAAGGTCGTGAAGCCTGCCACCGCACTGAACAAAGAGGCCAGCCTCACAGTGAGCGTTCCGAGCGCTGCCCCCTTGTTTGTGAAGAAGACCTGCGACTCCTTTGAGGAGAGCGTAGACCAGTGTGTGGATTCTATGAAGGTTCAGTTGACCAAATTGAAGGAAAAAATGCGTGGAAGATAAAAAATTGCCGGAAAAAATTTGGCAGTTTCAAAAATAAGTCGTATCTTTGCAGCCGTTTTACAACGAGTCCTCTTGAAGACGGCCAAACGGCTGCAAGGATTTGCCTCTTTAGCTCAGTTGGCCAGAGCACGTGATTTGTAATCTCGGGGTCGTTGGTTCGAATCCGACAAGAGGCTCACCCACAAGGTGGGGTTGAAAACAAAAGGGTGGTTTCCAGAGTGGCCAAATGGGGCAGACTGTAAATCTGCTGCGTCTCGCTTCGGTGGTTCGAATCCATCACCACCCACACACCTTATTAAGGCGGCGTTAGGCCGTACGCGGAAATAGCTCAGTTGATAGAGCACTAGCCTTCCAAGCTGGGGGTCGCGGGTTTGAGTCCCGTTTTCCGCTCTAAGATTTTATGCTGTAATAGCTCAGTGGTAGAGCACTTCCTTGGTAAGGAAGAGGTCCTGAGTTCAACTCTCAGTTACAGCTCTACCTTCGAGGCCGGATATCACAATCTTAGTCCGAAGACGAAATCAACTGATTTTAATTTAAAATACGATAAAAACAAAGTAAGCTATGGCTAAAGAGACATTCCAGCGTACCAAACCGCATGTGAACATTGGTACTATTGGTCATGTGGACCACGGTAAGACTACTTTGACTGCAGCTATCTCCAAGGTGCTGCACGACAAGGGCTTCGGTTCTGAGGACGTTAAGTCGTTCGACCAGATTGATAACGCTCCCGAGGAGAAAGAGCGTGGTATTACTATCAACTCCGCACACATTGAGTATGAGACCGCTAAGCGTCACTATGCTCACGTTGACTGCCCGGGACACGCCGACTATGTGAAGAACATGGTAACTGGTGCCGCTCAGATGGATGGTGCCATCTTGGTTGTAGCTGCAACTGATGGTCCTATGCCTCAGACCCGTGAGCACGTGCTTTTGGCTCGCCAGGTAAACGTTCCCCGTTTGGTGGTGTTCCTCAACAAGTGTGATATGGTTGACGATGAGGAGATGCTCGAACTCGTTGAGATGGAAGTTCGTGAGATCCTTGAGCAGTACAACTATGAGGAGGATACTCCTATCATCCGTGGCTCCGCACTTGGTGCTCTGAACGGTGTTGAGAAGTGGGTTGACTCTGTGATGAAACTGATGGACACTGTCGATGAGTGGATTCAGGAGCCTGTCCGTGAGGTTGATAAGCCTTTCTTGATGCCTATCGAGGACATCTTCTCCATTACTGGCCGTGGTACTGTGGTTACTGGCCGTATCGAGACTGGCCGTTGCAAGATCGGTGACGAAGTTCAGCTGCTCGGTCTTGGTGAGAACAAGAAGTCTACCATCACTGGTGTTGAGATGTTCCGCAAGATCCTTGAAGAGGGTGAAGCTGGTGACAACGTAGGTCTGCTCCTCCGTGGTATCGACAAGGACGAGGTCAAGCGTGGTATGGTAGTTGTGCACCCGGGTGCTATCACTCCTCACGATCACTTCAAGGCATCTATCTATGTGCTGAAGAAGGAAGAGGGTGGCCGTCACACTCCGTTCGGCAACAAGTATCGTCCTCAGTTCTACCTCCGTACTATGGACTGCACGGGTGAGATCAAACTCCCCGAGGGCGTAGACATGGTAATGCCTGGCGATAACGTTGAGATCGAGGTTCTCCTTATCTACAAGGTAGCTCTGAATGAGGGCCTGCGTTTCGCTATCCGCGAAGGTGGCCGTACAGTTGGTTCTGGTCAGATTACCAAGATTCTTGAGGATCTCCCCGAGGGCTGGCAGAACGAGAAGAAGTAATTAAAAAAACTTCATATAAAAAGGTTTCCGCTTCAAGCGGAGCGGAAACCTTACTTACGGGTTTAGCTCAGTTGGTAGAGCACTGGTCTCCAAAACCAGGTGTCGGGAGTTCGAGCCTTCCAACCCGTGCAAAATCAAAAAGAAATGTTCAAGAAGATATTCAAACAGTCAGTCGATTATTGTAAGTTGTGTTACGATGAATTGGCTCACAATACAACGTGGCCATCACGTAAGGAACTTACACATAGCGCGGGAGTTGTCCTATTGGCATCTCTCGTTATTGCTGTAGTCGTGTTCGTGATGGATACTGTGTTCAAGAACCTCATGTTGCTTGTCTATCCTAATTGATTCACTCCAAAATGGCCAACAAGACAGATCATAAGAAGTGGTACGTTCTTCATGCCGTGAGTGGTAAGGAGAATAAGCTAAAGGAGTATATTGAAGCCCAGAAAAACCACAATCCGCTTTTGGAGCAGGCAGTGGGAGAGGTGTTTCTGCCTATGGAGCACATTGTCAAGAATACTCCGGCTGGAAAGCGTTCGGATCGTCTTAAGACAGCCATGCCGGGTTATCTCTTTGTTGAGGCTGATCTTTCTTTGGGAGAGGTGGCTTCGACTTTGCGTTTCATGCCCAACTGTCTCGGCTTTTTGGGTGGAATGGACCATCCAACGCCCGTCCCCCAGCGAGAGGTGGACCGCATGAAGGGTGCCGCTGAGGCCAGCGAACTGACCAGCACGGTGGATATACCGTTTGAGGTCGATGAGGTGGTGAAAGTAATAGATGGCCCCTTCAACGGATTCTCCGGAGTCATTGAGAAAGTAGACCGCGAGAAGCGCAAGCTTACGCTCGGTGTGAATATCTTTGACCGGCGCACATCGCTTGAACTATCCTACGAACAAGTTCAAAGAGAAGTTTAGGCCCCTTGTTACGAAAGGGCTTAACTTTATACCCGACCGCGGAAGGCTTCCACTCCAAGGTCGCAAACAATCATCAATAAATAACAAGAACAAAAATGGCTAAAGAAGTAGCTGGATTAATCAAATTGCAGATTAAAGGCGGCGCTGCGAATCCTTCGCCTCCCGTAGGTCCCGCACTGGGTTCTAAGGGAATCAATATTATGGGATTCTGCAAGGAGTTCAATGCCCGTACCCAGGATAAGGCCGGAAAGATTCTTCCTGTCGTTATCACTTACTATACTGACAAGTCATTCAGCTTCGTCATCAAGACTCCTCCAGCAGCTGTCCAGCTGAAAGAGGCAGCCAAGGTGAAGAGTGGTTCCGGTCAGCCCAACCGTCAGAAGGTGGCCAGCGTAACCTGGGATCAGGTTAAGGCCATCGCTGAGGACAAGATGCCGGATCTTAACTGCTTCACTGTAGAGAGCGCTATGAAGCTCATAGCCGGAACGGCTCGCAGTATGGGTATCACCGTAAAAGGGGACTTCCCTGGTAATAAATAAATAACTTCAATTAAGAAATGACTAAACTGACAAAAAATCAAAAATCGGTCGCTGAGAAGATTGAAGCAGGGAAGGCATACACATTGAAAGAGGCCGCTTCGCTGGTAAAGGAAATTACCACAACGAAGTTTGACGCGTCTCTTGACATTGATGTACGTCTGGGCGTAGATCCTCGCAAGGCCAACCAGATGGTGCGTGGCGTCGTGTCACTGCCCAATGGTACCGGCAAGGTCACCCGCGTGCTCTGCCTCTGCACTCCCGATCAGGAAGAAGCTGCCAAGGCAGCCGGTGCTGATTACGTTGGTCTTGACGAGTATATCGATAAGATCAAGGGCGGTTGGACCGACGTGGACGTCATCATCACTATGCCCTCTTGCATGGGAAAGGTGGGCCCCTTAGGCCGTATTCTCGGTCCCCGTGGATTGATGCCTAACCCCAAGTCGGGTACCGTGACTATGGATGTAGCCAAAGCTGTCAAGGAAGTGAAACAGGGAAAGATCGATTTCAAGGTAGACAAGGCTGGTATTGTCCACACATCTATCGGTAAGATTTCGATGACCCCCGATCAGATTTATGGTAATGCTCGCGAATTCCTCAACACCATTATCAAACTGAAACCCGCATCAGCAAAGGGTACATATCTTAAGAGTATCTTCCTTTCAAGCACGATGAGCAGGGGTATTAAGATTGATCCTAAATCAGTTGACACCCTCTAAAAATTGAATCAACATGAAGAAAGAAGTAAAAGATACTATCATCAACGATTTGGGAGCTAAGCTCAAGGAATATCCCCATTTCTATTTGGTGGATGTTACCGGTCTGAATGCTGAGGCTACAAGCAACCTGCGCCGCAAATGCTTCAAGAACGACATCAAGATGGTCGTTGTGAAGAATAAGCTGTTGCACAAGGCTTTTGAGGCCAGCGAGATCGACTTCGAGCCCCTTTATCCCGCTTTGAAGGGGAACACGGCTGTTCTGTTCGCACAGGTGGCCAATGTTCCTGCAAAACTGCTCAAAGAGTATAAGAAGGAAGGCATTCCTGCCCTGAAGGGAGCTTATGCCGAGGAAGGCATCTATATGGGTGCTGACCAGCTGGATACTCTTGCATCCATCAAGAGCAAGGAAGAAGTTATCGCAGAGATCGTCAGCTTGCTGCAGTCTCCTGCCAAGAACGTTATTTCTGCTCTGCAGTCAGGCGCCAACACCATCCATGGTGTGCTCAAGACTTTAGGCGAGCGTCCTGAATAATCACGGTGTCACAACACCCATTGAGGTCAAAACAAACAAATTAAGAACAAATAAATATTTTAGAATAAAATGGCAGACGTAAAAGCTATTGCAGAAGAGTTGGTAAATCTCACTGTAAAAGAAGTTAATGAGTTGGCAACAGTCCTGAAGGACGAGTATGGTATTGAGCCCGCCGCTGCAGCTGTTGCTGTAGCCGCTGGTCCCGCTGCTGGTGGCGCTGCTGCCGCCGCTGAGGAGAAGACCGAGTTCGACGTTGTTCTGACTGAGGTTGGTCCCAGCAAGTTGAAGGTTGTTAAGGCCGTCAAGGAAGCTTGCGGTCTGGGTCTGAAGGAAGCTAAGGATCTCGTAGACGGTGCTCCTTCTACTCTGAAGGAAGGCATGGCCAAGGCTGAGGCTGAGAACCTGAAGAAGGCTATCGAGGCTGAGGGCGCTAAGGTTGAGCTCAAGTAATCCGACTTTTTAGAATTCTTTAAATATAGGTTAGGATCTTCCAAGTAGGTTGGTCCTAACCTTTTTGTGTCTTTTCACACAATTATCCCTCTCCAGCCGGACAACGGCATTCGCCGCAAGGCACACTGATGGTCCTTGCAATTATTAAACATTCAATTTCTTTATGGCTACAAAGACAAACGACCGCATTAATTTTGCCAGCATCCATAATCCGGTGCTCTTTCCCGATTTTCTGGATGTGCAGCTGAAGTCCTTCCGTGACTTCCTTCAGTTGGATACTCCTCCTGAGGAACGCAAGAATGACGGCTTGTATAAGGTGTTCGCCGAGAATTTCCCTATCACCGACACACGAAATAATTTCGTTCTTGAGTTCCTGGACTACTTTATTGATCCGCCACGCTATACCATCGACGAATGTCTGGAGCGCGGGCTGACCTATTGTGTTCCTTTGAGAGCGAAGATGAGACTGTCATGCACAGACGAAGACCATGAGGATTTCGACACGCAGACACAGGATGTCTTCCTGGGAACGATTCCCTATATGACAGACAACGGTACGTTTGTCATCAACGGTGCTGAGCGCGTAGTTGTGTCACAGCTGCACCGCTCACCCGGCGTGTTCTTCGGCCAGGGTGTACATGCCAACGGTACTGTGCTCTACAGTGCCCGCATCATTCCTTTCAAAGGTTCCTGGATTGAGTTCTCGACGGACATCAACAACGTGATGTACGCTTACATCGACCGTAAGAAAAAATTGCCCGTGACGACGATGCTCCGTGCCATCGGATATGAGACTGATAAGGACATTCTTCAGATTTTCGACCTCGCCGAGGAAGTGAAGGTCAACCGTAAGAATCTTAAAGACTGCATAGGCCGTACGCTCGCCGCCCGTGTGCTGAAGAGCTGGAACGAGGACTTTGCCGATGAGGATACGGGTGAGGTGGTAACGCTTGAGCGCCATGAGGTGGTGTTGGAGCGTGAAACCGAGATCACGGAAGAAAACATTCAGGATATTCTCGACAGCGGCAACAGCACTATTCTGCTGCACAAGGACGCGGAGGCTGCCAACAAATACTCCATCATTTTCAACACCCTTGGCAAGGACCCCAGTAACTCAGAGAAAGAAGCCGTAGCCTACATCTACCGTCAGCTTCGCAATGCCGACGCTCCCGATGAAGCCAGCGCACGTGAGGTGTTCCAAAACCTCTTCTTCTCCGACAAGCGTTATGACCTCGGTGAGGTGGGCCGCTACCGCATCAACAAGAAACTCGGTCTCACCACTGACTCGGATGTGCGTGTGCTCACCAAAGAGGACATCATCGCCATCATCAAATACCTCATCCAGCTGGTCAACAGCAACGCCCCTGTGGATGATATCGACCACCTGTCCAACCGTCGCGTCCGCACCGTCGGCGAACAGTTGGCCAACCAATTCGCTATCGGTCTGGCCCGCATGAGCCGTACGATCCGTGAGCGTATGAACGTACGCGACAATGAGGTCTTCACCCCTGCCGACCTGATCAATGCAAAGACAATTTCCAGCGTCATCAATTCCTTCTTTGGAACCAACCCGCTGTCACAGTTTATGGACCAGACCAATCCTCTGGCCGAGGTGACCCACAAGCGCCGTCTCTCGGCTCTTGGCCCCGGCGGTCTGTCGCGTGAGCGTGCTGGTTTCGAGGTTCGTGACGTACATTATACTCACTATGGCCGTCTGTGCCCCATCGAGAGTCCTGAAGGTCCTAACATCGGTCTGATCTCCTCGCTTTGCGTATATGCGAAGATCAACGACTTGGGCTTCATTGTCACCCCTTATCGTAAGGTGAAGGATTCAGTCGTCGACATGGATAACGAAGACATCATTTATCTGACGGCAGAAGAGGAGGAAGACAAGATTATCGGTCAGGGCAACGCGCCGCTCACTCCCGACGGACATTTCATCCGCAAGGTGGTGAAATGCCGTCAGGATGCCGATTATCCAGTGGTGGCCCCCGACCAGGTGGATCTTATGGACGTGAGTCCGCAGCAGATCGCTTCTGTCTCTGCTTGCCTTATTCCTTTCTTGGAGCACGATGATGGTCACCGCGCCCTGATGGGATGTAACATGATGCGTCAGGCCGTGCCTCTGCTCCACAATGATGCTCCTATCGTAGGTACTGGTCTTGAGCGCCAGGTCTGCGAGGACAGTCGCACAATGATTACAGCAGAAGGCGATGGTGTCATCGAATATGTCGACGCTACAACGATACGCATCCTTTACGACCGCACGGAGGACGATGAGTTTGTCAGCTTTGAGCCGGCCTTGAAGGAATACCGCATTCCCAAGTTCCGCCGCACCAACCAGAACATGACCATCGACCTGCGTCCTATCTGCGACAAGGGCCAGCGTGTGAAGAAAGGTGACATCCTCACCGAAGGATATGCCACAGAAAACGGCGAACTGGCTTTGGGACGCAACTTGCTCGTAGCCTACATCCCCTGGAAAGGTTACAACTATGAGGATGCCGTGGTGATTTCAGAGCGAATGGTCCGTGAAGACGTGCTCACCTCTGTTCACGTCGATGAGTACTCTTTGGACGTGCGTGAGACCAAGTTGGGTATGGAAGAGTTCACGGCTGACATTCCAAACGTCAGCGAAGAAGCCACCAAGGATCTCGACGACAACGGTATCATCCGTGTGGGTGCCCGAGTGGAGCCGGGTGATATTCTTATTGGTAAGATTTCACCGAAGGGTGAGAGCGAGCCCACACCAGAGGAGAAGCTTCTCCGTGCCATTTTCGGCGACAAGGCCGGCGATGTGAAGGATTCCTCTTTGAAAGCCAATCCTTCTCTCAGCGGTGTCGTCATTGATAAGAAACTCTTCTCCCGTGCCATTAAGACACGTGAGTCTAAGAAACAAGATAAAGTACTTTTAGCCAAGATCTCTGAAGAGTTTGAGTCGAAGGTCAACGACTTGAAGGATATTCTCGTGGAGAAACTCATGGAGCTTACGGACGGTAAGACTTCCCAGGGTGTTCACGACTATACCGATGCCGAGGTCATCACCAAGGGCAGCAAGTTTACCGAGACCATGTTGCGCAACCTCGAGTTTGATGGTATCCAGAGTAACAACTGGACGGGTGATGAGCACACCGACACGCTGATTCAGCGCCTCATCATGAACTTCATCCGCAAGTACAAGCAGATGGATGCCGAACAGACCCGCCGCAAATTCGCCATTACCATCGGCGACGACCTGCCCGCCGGCATTATGCAGATGGCTAAGGTCTATGTGGCCAAGAAGCGTAAGATTCAGGTGGGTGATAAACTTGCCGGACGTCACGGCAACAAGGGTATCGTCTCCAAGGTAGTGCGCATGGAGGACATGCCGTTCCTGGCCGACGGACGTCCCGTAGACTTGGTATTGAACCCGATGGGTGTGCCTTCACGTATGAACCTCGGTCAGATTTTTGAGGCTATCCTCGGTGCGGCCGGAAAGCGCTTAGGTGTGAAGTTTGCAACACCTATCTTCGATGGTGCCAAACTTGAGGAACTGCAGAAGTGGACCGACAAGGCCGGTCTGCCGCCTCTCTGCTCTACGTATATCTACGATGGCGAGACCGGCGAGCGTTTCGACCAGCCTGCCACTATCGGTATGACCTACTTCCTCAAGCTTGGTCACATGGTAGAGGATAAAATGCATGCCCGTTCTATTGGTCCGTACAGCTTGATTACCCAGCAGCCTCTTGGCGGTAAAGCACAGTTTGGTGGTCAGCGCTTCGGAGAAATGGAGGTATGGGCCCTTGAGGGCTTCGGTGCCGCACATGTGCTCCAGGAGGTGCTCACGGTCAAGAGTGACGACGTGAATGGCCGTAGTAAGACCTACGAGGCTATCGTCAAGGGTGATCCCATGCCCACTCCCGGTATTCCCGAGTCACTCAACGTGTTGCTCCATGAACTCCGCGGTTTGGGTCTGAGCATCAAGTTGGAATAAACGAGTAGACTCCTATTCATAAATAAACGAGTAAACTCATATTAAGATTAGAATTCTATGGCTTTCAAAAGAGATAATAAAGTAAAAAGCAATTTCACGAAGATCACCATTGGTCTCGCCTCTCCTGAGGAGATTCTGGAGAATTCGTGGGGTGAGGTTACCAAGCCCGAAACCATCAACTACCGCACCTATAAGCCTGAGCGTGACGGTCTGTTCTGCGAGCGCATCTTTGGTCCTACGCGTGACTATGAGTGCGCATGCGGCAAGTACAAGCGCATACGCTACAAGGGCATTGTCTGCGACCGTTGTGGTGTTGAGGTGACCGAGAAGAAAGTGCGCCGTGAGCGTGGCGGCCATATTGAACTGGTGGTTCCCGTGGCCCACATCTGGTATTTCCGTTCCTTGCCCAATAAGATAGGTTATCTGCTCGGACTTCCTACAAAGAAGCTTGACGCTGTCATCTACTACGAGAAGTATATCGTCATCAATCCCGGACCTTTGGCGGGCAAGACTGGTGAGGACGATGAGGAGCTCAACGGTTCCCACAAGTTCGACCTCCTCTCTGAAGATGAGTACATCGATCTTGAGGACAACTATCTTGATGAGAACAACGACTATCTGCCCGACGACGATCCCAACAAGTTCGTTGCCAAGATGGGCGCCGAGGCCATTTACGACTTGCTGAAGGAGATCGACCTCGATGCTCTTTCTTACGAGCTTCGTGACCGTGCCAACAACGACTCCTCACAGCAGCGCAAGACCGAGGCCCTGAAGCGTCTGCAGGTCGTGGAGGCCTTCCGTGCCAGCAACAGCAATGGCAAGGTGAACAAGCCCGAGTGGATGATCATGAAGATTATCCCTGTCACCCCTCCTGAACTCCGTCCTCTCGTGCCGCTGGATGGTGGCCGCTTTGCCACTTCCGATCTTAACGACCTCTATCGCCGTGTCATCATCCGTAACAACCGCTTGAAGCGGCTTATCGAGATCAAGGCACCCGAGGTGATCCTCCGCAACGAGAAGCGTATGCTGCAAGAGGCTGTCGACTCTTTGTTCGACAACTCGCGCAAGTCTTCTGCCATCAAGAGCGAAAGCAACCGCCCACTGAAGTCTCTCTCCGATTCTCTCAAGGGAAAGCAGGGACGTTTCCGTCAGAACCTTTTGGGTAAGCGTGTCGACTATTCTGCCCGCTCGGTTATTGTCGTCGGCCCTGAGTTGAAGATGGGTGAGTGTGGTCTGCCCAAGTTGATGGCTGCCGAGCTTTACAAGCCCTTCATTATCCGTAAGCTCATCGAGCGCGGCATCGTGAAGACCGTGAAGAGTGCCAAACGTATCGTTGACCGTCGTGAGCCCGTCATTTGGGACATCCTTGAGAATGTCATGAAGGGTCATCCCGTATTGCTCAACCGTGCTCCTACACTTCACCGTCTCGGTATACAGGCCTTCCAGCCCAAGATGATAGAGGGCAAGGCCATCCAGCTTCACCCGCTGGCTTGTACGGCTTTCAACGCCGACTTCGATGGTGACCAGATGGCTGTCCACCTTCCCTTGAGTAATGAGGCCATACTTGAGGCACAGATCCTGATGCTTCAGAGCCACAACATTCTCAATCCTGCCAATGGTGCTCCTATCACCGTGCCTTCGCAGGATATGGTGTTGGGTCTCTACTATATCACAAAGGTTCGTCCCGGAGCAAAGGGCGAGGGACTCACGTTCTATGGTCCCGAAGAGGCCATCATCGCCACAAACGAAGGCCGTTGTGATCTCCATGCCAAAGTGAAGGTGCTGGTAGACGATATTGTCGACGGACAAAACGTGAAGCACATTGTCGAGACCACCGTCGGACGTGTCATCGTTAATCAGTTGATACCCGATGAGCTCGGTTTCTTCAATGGCATCATCTCCAAAAAGTCGTTGCGTGGACTTATCGCCGATGTAATAAAGGCTGTGAACATGGCACGCGCCTGCTCTTTCCTTGATGGTATCAAGAACCTCGGTTATCGCATGTCGTATGTAGCCGGTCTGTCGTTCAACCTCAACGATATTATCGTTCCGTCGGAGAAGAGTTCCATCGTCGCGAAAGGTCAGGAGGAAGTAGACGAGATTACAAACAACTATAACATGGGTTTCATCACCGACAAGGAGCGTTACAATCAGGTTATCGATACTTGGACGCATGTCAACTCTGACTTGAAGGCTGCCGTGATGAAGCACATGACTGAAGACGATCAAGGATTCAACGCCGTATATATGATGCTCGATTCCGGTGCCCGTGGTTCTGCCGATCAGATTGCCCAGCTTGCCGGTATGCGTGGCTTGATGGCCAAGCCTCAGAAGGCTGGTGCCGAGGGGGCGCAGATCATCGAGAACCCCATCATCTCCAACTTCAAGGAAGGTATGTCGGTGTTGGAATACTTCATTTCTTCCCATGGCGCGCGTAAGGGACTTGCCGACACGGCTATGAAGACGGCCGATGCCGGTTATCTGACCCGCCGTCTGGTAGACGTTTCCCACGATGTCATCATCACGGAGGAAGACTGTGGTACCTTGCGTGGTCTTGAATGCCGTGCACTGAAAAATGGTGATGAAGTGATCGCCACGCTCTACGAGCGCATCCTGGGCCGTGTCTCTGTGCATGACGTCGTCGATCCCCGCTCAGGCAAGCTTATCGTCGCTGCCGGTGAGGAGATTACCGAGCCCAAGGCACAGGCTATTGAGGACAGCCCCATCGAGATGGTTGAGATCCGCTCGGTGCTCACTTGCGAAAGCAAGCACGGTGTTTGTGCCAAGTGCTATGGCCGCAACCTTGCTACCGCACGTATGGTACAGTTGGGTGAGGCTGTGGGTGTGATTGCCGCACAGGCCATCGGTGAGCCGGGTACGCAGCTTACTCTTCGTACGTTCCACGCTGGTGGCGTGGCCGGCAATGCTGCCGCCAATGCCAGCATCGTTGCCAAAGGTGATGCTCGTCTGAAGTTTGATGAACTCCGCACGGTTCCCTTTGTAGACGAGGATGACACCAACTGCCGTATGGTGGTCAGCCGTCTGGCTGAGGTCCAGTTTGAAGATCCCAATACGGGTATCGTTCTCAGTACGCTCAACGTTCCCTACGGTTCTTCTCTCTATTATAAGAATGGCGACATCGTCAAGCAGGGTGACCTCATCGCCAAATGGGATCCTTTCAACGCAGTCATTGTGAGCGAGTATGCAGGTCGCTTGAAGTTCAAGGATGTCAAGGAGGGTGCTACCTTCCGTGCCGAGACCGATGAGGCAACGGGTATGACCGAACGCATCATCACCGACTCAAAGGACCGTACGCTTGTACCTACCGTCGACGTGTTGAACGAGAAGGACGAGGTTCTTGGTACTTACAACCTGCCTGTGGGTGGTCACCTCAATGTAGAGGATGGCCAGACCATCACCACGGGTACCACGCTGGTCAAGATCCCGCGTGCCGTAGGTGGTGCCGGTGACATCACCGGTGGTCTGCCTCGTGTCACTGAGCTTTTCGAGGCTCGCAATCCGTCTAACCCCGCTGTAGTTTCCGAAATCGACGGTGAGGTCAGCATGGGCAAGGTGAAGCGTGGTAACCGTGAGATCATCATTACCTCAAAGACCGGCGACCAGCGTAAGTATCTTGTCAGTCTGTCGAAGCAGATCCTGGTGCAGGAGCACGATGCCGTGCGTGCTGGTACTCCTCTCTCTGATGGTAGTATTACCCCCAGCGACATTCTGGCCATCAAGGGTCCGACGGCTGTTCAGGAATACATCGTCAACGAGGTGCAGGATGTTTACCGCCTGCAGGGTGTGAAGATCAACGACAAGCACTTCGAAATTATTGTCCGTCAGATGATGCGCAAGGTACGCATCGAGGATCCGGGCGACACGACATTCCTCTCTCAGGAACTCGTCGACAAGCTCGACTTTGCTGCTGAGAACGACCGCATTTGGGGCAAGAAGGTGGTGACGGATGCTGGTGACAGCGATGTCCTCCATAAGGGACAGATCATCACGCTGCGCAAGTTGCGCGATGAAAACTCCAGCCTAAAGCGCCGCGATCTGAAGCAGGTTCAAGTACGCGATGCAGTGCCTGCCACATCCACTCAGGTGCTGCAGGGTATTACCCGTGCAGCCCTTGGTACGAAGAGCTTCATGAGTGCCGCGTCGTTCCAGGAGACCACCAAGGTGCTCAACGAGTCCGCTATCCGTGGAAAGGTGGACAACCTTGAGGGCATGAAGGAGAATGTGATCTGCGGGCACTTGATTCCTGCAGGTACCGGTCTTCGCCAGTGGCAGAAGCTCATTGTAGGCTCTAAGGAAGACTATGACCGCATGGAGGCCAACAAGAAGAATGTCCTCGACTTTGCAGAGAAAAACGCTTCCACTCTCGCTCCTCAGGAGTGACGGTTGAAGAGAATCAAACATAACAAAATGCCACAGCAGCCTTGATGGTTGTTGTGGCATTTTTTTTTCATGTTTGTGTTGTGCGTTCCTTGGCTTCGTGTTTTCTGACGAAATGGGTCAGATAGCGGGATAATTTCTTATGTATATTTTGTTTCCCCTGTAAATCAAGTAGTTATATGTTTATGTTTATATAATTCCATCCACATTGTTTCTGGTGTTTATATAGAAACCTACCCCTGATTGAAGCCTAAGTAATCGGAAATTGCCTATTTTTGCTTCAGAATTATTACTAATTTATTACTAAAACAATTTGTGAATATGAAGAAAGAAAACTACTATTCGCTGACAGTGTGGGGGATACTCCTGCTACTGTTGTGTGTTTTTCCTTTCCGTCTCCATGCCCAGGGGAAAACGCTTTCTCGCTTGCAGGCTCCAAGAGATTCCGTGCAACAGCCTGTAAAATTGTCACAGGCAAGTCGTGCCAAGAAAGTCGGCACTTCTTCCTCGATCTTGACTACGTTACAGAGACCGATTCCACTGTCACTATCAAAAACGGGGGAGTTGCCCAAATTGGATGTTGATGGTTGTGCCGCTCAATGTGCTTTATGAGCAACCATTTGGCAGGTTCGCGATTATTTTCTATCTTTGCACCATGCAAAAAGAAATACAGCATTCTTGGGGTGAGCGTCGCACGGCGACGGTAGTGGTGTTTACCCTTATCGTTATGGTGAGTGAGTTTGTCGTTGGCGTTCTCACTCATTCCATGGCCTTGTTGGCTGAAGGCACCCACATGGGGAGTCATGTGCTTGTGCTGGGGCTTAGTTGGGCTGCCTACGTCCTTGTGCGGCGTTTGCAACGTCGAGGCAATGAGCGTTGGGATACCAACCGCATTCTCAACCTTTCGGCCTATACCAGTGGCGTATTTCTGCTGCTCGTTTCTGTGTTCATCCTTGTTGAGGCCTTCAGCCGCTTCCTGCATCCCGAGGTCGATATTGCTTATGGGCAGGCATTGGTGATGGCTGCCGTGGGGTGTATCACGAATTTTATTTGTGCTTATCTGTTGCATGGACACCATGGCGATGTCAACAGCCGGGCGGCCTATCTGCATATACTCAGCGACGTACTGACCGATCTTGGTGCCATTCTCGGATTGCTCTGTGGATTGTTTTGGGGCATTAGCTATGTCGATGCGGTGGTGGCCCTTGTCGCTTCGTGTATCGTGGGCCGCTGGGCCGTGCGACTGCTGTGGACTACCGGTAGGGCTCTGACGGAGGATCGTAGTACGAAGGATACAGACATCTGTAAACAATGAATGTGTGAGGCAAGGTATGCAGCACACTCTAAAACCACTCTTGATGCACAAGTGCCCGATTATTCAAGGTTTTGCCGCCAATAGGCAAGCTCCGCGCCATTTTCCCCTACGATAATTGTAGAAAAAATGGTGATAAGTTTGTGGGTTAGGAAAAAAAACCTTACCTTTGCTTAAGTTAAGAATCTAAATTTATATCACAATGGCAGAAAATAACAACAATCAGCAGGGGTTGCAGATGAATCTCGACCCCGAGGTAGCAAAAGGAGTATATTCAAATCTGGCTCTCATCAGCCACTCCCACAGTGACTTCATCCTCGACTTCGCCCGTTTTCTCCCGGGAATGCCGAAGGCCGACGTGGCAACACGTGTGATCCTCGCTCCCGAGCATGCCAAGCGTCTTCTCGCCGCATTGCAGGAGAACATCATGCGTTATGAGCAGGAGTTCGGTCCCATCCAGATGCCCAAGGCTCCGCAGGCCCATGGCGACACCATCGCTCCCTTCGGAACAGGCAAGGGCATGGCATAAGTCTAACAATACCCCCAGATAAAGTGAAGCCCCGTGTAACCAGCAATGTTTACACGGGGCTTCGCGTTTCTTGTGGCGAATGCCACGCAGCCTTGTGGCGAAAGCCACACAACCTTGTGGCGAATGCCACGCAAGCTAAGATTTTTTAAGCCGGTGTAGTTTAACGTTTTTGGTTGACTACTTTAAGCCTTATTTTTAATGTTGGTTGACCCGGTTAAACATTACTTTTATATTTGGTTGATACATGTGCGGCTTAGTCACGTTTATGGTTGATACAGCCG
>Ga0256404_1004330_pt1 | contig 27047 bp, 24 predicted proteins | sample RumenRJG_01DNA_FD_185990 | JGI IMG/M metagenome (GOLD analysis project Ga0256404, IMG submission 185990) | Bovine rumen microbial communities from Lethbridge, Alberta, Canada - RJG_01 | ecosystem: Host-associated > Mammals > Digestive system > Stomach > Rumen | place: Canada: Alberta | collected...
TGCCTCACGGGAAGCGTTTCTCGTTTAGCGGGTGCAAAGGTACACACTTTTTCCGAAACAGCAAAACTTTTCCGGAGAAATTTTCAGGTTTTATGCAAAATCGCAGCCACTCTTGACCAAAATCAAGGTCAAAAGGAGGCTACACATTATTAATATATAATAGGGAGAGAAGAAGGCAGGGAGGGCAGGGAGGGTTAGGGGTTATTAGGGATAGTAGGGGTAGTAGGGAGGGGAAAGACGTTAATTTCTGATAAAACGGTAATTATTGGCGGAAAAGTTCGTACCTTTGCACTTTAATAACAGAAGCAATAGAGACAGAATGTCAACGATATTACATATAGAAACCAGTACGGACGTGTGCTCCGTAGCCGTATCAGAAGACACTCAGGTTATCTTCCAACAGGATGATCACAGCGGACCGAACCATGCAGAAAGATTGGGAACAATGGTTGACGAGGCACTCTCGTTTACAGACAACCATGCTATTCCTTTTGACGCAGTAGCCGTCAGTTGTGGTCCTGGCTCGTATACAGGTCTCCGCATCGGCGTATCTATGGCGAAAGGCATCTGCTATGGCCGTAATCTGAAACTGATTGCCGTGCCAACGCTGGAATTACTCTGTGTGCCTGTGCTGCTCCGAGAAATCCCAGAAGAGGATGCTCTGCTCTGCCCGATGCTCGATGCCCGGCGGATGGAGGTCTACTCCGGCATCTACAACCGTGCCCTGAAACCCGTTAGAGAAGTTGGTGCAGACATTGTAACGGCAGAGACTTACAAGGACTATCTCGACGAACATCCCATGTATTTCTTTGGCAATGGTGCGAAGAAATGCATGGATGTCGTCAACCACCCGAACGCCCATCTGATTGAAGGTATTGAACCTCTGGCAAAATGGATGCAGCCCTTGGCTGAGCGCCGTTTACTGAATGGTACTACAGAAGATGTGGCCTACTTCACACCTTTCTATCTGAAAGACTTCGTGGCCAAGATGCCCAAGAAACTCATTTAAAAGAATCATAAATCGCAAAACAGAATGGATATACAAGGATTAGACTACAACACTCATCGCGACAAACTCCTGATGCCTGAATATGGACGGGAGATTCAGAAAATGGTTGATTATGCCATCGGACTGACAGAGAAGTCTGAGCGTCAAAGTTGCGCCCAAGAGATTATCCGAATGATGGAAACGAAAGTTCCTGAACTCCGCGACAATGTCGATTTCGAGCAGACGCTGTGGGATCACCTCTATCTGATGAGTCACAAACAACTTGACATCGACTGGCCTTATGACGTGACAGCAGCCGAAAAACTCCAAAATAAGCCTAACGCCATTCCCCTTCCACAAGAAAGCATGCGTATGCGCCACTATGGGAAGTTGCTTGAGCAGTTATTTGAAAGGCTCAAATCGATGCCTGAGGGTGAAGAGCGTGACGCCTTGGTCTATTACACGGCCAATCAAATGAAACGTAACTTGACAACTTGGGGACATGGTTCTATGAGTGACGAGAAAGTGGCCGACGACCTTGCGCGCTATACTGACGGCATAATCCAGTTGGATCTTTCGAAAATGAAACTGGAAAAGGCGATTGCCACTGAGGAACCTAAGACAAAAAAGAAAAAGAAATAAAATAGCCCCCGACGCCTATGGCATCATTCATCATCGAGGGAGGTCACCCCTTGCGCGGTACGATTTGTCCACAGGGCGCCAAAAACGAAGCCCTGCAAGTGATCTGTGCCACTTTGCTGACTAGCGAAGCGGTGACCATTCATAACATCCCCAACATTCGCGATGTGAACAACCTCATCCAATTGCTGAGGGATATCGGAGTGAAGGTTTCAAGGAGTGAGGAGTGTGGAGCGAAGGGCGATAATACCTACACATTCCAGGCAGATACGCTCAACCTCGCCTATCTTGAAAGCGACCAATTCGTCCAAAAGTGTGCAGCCCTGCGAGGTAGCGTGATGCTCATTGGCCCCTTACTGGCCCGTATGGGCAAGGCTATCATTACGAAGCCCGGTGGAGATAAGATTGGCCGCAGGCGACTCGACACCCACTTTCTTGGATTTCAGAAACTCGGAGCAAAATTCCGTCGCATCGAGGGTCGCGATGTCTACGAGATAGCAGCCACCCGTCTGAAAGGTACTTATATGCTGCTTGATGAAGCCTCCGTGACAGGTACTGCCAACATCGTGATGGCCGCCGTCAATGCAAAAGGTACAACCACCATCTATAACGCAGCTTGCGAACCCTATCTCCAACAATTATGCAAATTGCTCAATCAGATGGGAGCCAAGATTAGTGGCATTGCCTCAAACCTGCTTACCATCGAAGGTGTCGATACACTCCATGGTGCAGAGCATCAGATTCTCCCCGATATGATCGAGGTTGGCTCTTTCATCGGCATGGCAGCAATGTGTGGAGACGGCATTCGAATCAAGGACGTTTCCGTATCCCATCTTGGTATTATCCCTGATGCCTTCCGACGACTGGGCGTGAAGGTCAAGGTGGAGGGAGACGATCTCTATATTCCACGTCAGCGTCACTATGAGATCCAGTCATTCATCGACGGTACGATCATGACATTAGCAGATGCCCCATGGCCAGGCCTGACCCCAGACCTGCTCTCTGTACTCATTGTGGTGGCAACACAAGCCCGCGGATCGGTACTCTTCCACCAGAAGATGTTCGAGAGCCGCCTGTTCTTCGTTGATAAACTTATCGACATGGGGGCCCAGATTATTCTTTGTGACCCGCATCGTGCCGTTGTCGTAGGTCACGACCGGAAGATCTGTCTGCGTGGTGGCCGAATGACCAGTCCGGATATCCGAGCAGGTATCGCTTTGCTCATCGCAGCGATGAGTGCCAACGGAACAAGCCGTATCGACAATATCGAGCAGATAGACCGCGGTTATGAAGACATCGAGGCACGTCTGAATGCGCTGGGAGCAGAAATCAAGAGATGTGAGAAATAAGGATGATACGCAAAGAGGATGTATTCAAAATAGGCCGATTAGGCAAAAGCCATGGTGTCAAGGGGGATATCTCTTTCCCTTTCGACGATGATGTGTTTGACCGTGTCGAAGCCGATTTTCTCATCCTCGACATTGATGGCATCCTCGTACCTTTCTTTATCGAGGAATACCGTTTCCGTAACGATACCACAGCCATCATAAAATTCGAAGGCGTCGACAGTCAGGAACGTGCGAGGGAACTCACTGGATGCGATGTTTATTTTCCCCGTGAACTCGCAGACAACGCCGAAGACGGTCTCTCGTGGTCTGCCATTGTTGGCTTCGACATTCTCGAGGCGCAGAGTGGCAAGGCCATCGGGCGCATCGCCTCCATCGACGACAGCACGCTCAACATCCTCTTCTGCCTTGAAGACGGCCGACTCATCCCTGCCACCGATGACCTCATTACCGCCATCGACCAGCAGGCACGGACCATTACCATGCACATTCCAGAGGGTTTGTTAGAACTCTAAACCCAAAATTAACACAATCTACGCTTAATGGCTAACATCGTCAGGTCGTCGCTCTGTTCTGCGTCGCCTACAAAGTGACGCACAGCGTCGGACATCCGCTCTATCAATAGTTCTGGCGTAACCTCTTTTTCCTCAAGCAACTGATCAGCCACCTCGAACATGCGAGACTCCGTAAACTGCTCTTGATCGACATTCTCAGCCTCTGGCAGTCCATCGGTATACATGAAGATGAGGGTGTCAGAGGAGATCATCGCCTCCTGCATCTCAAACTCCCATCCCGGCATCACACCTACAGGAAGGTTGGAAACACAAGGCAGCAGTTCTGTACGCTTTTCCTTGACATTGACCAACAAAGGCGCATCATGACCTCCATTGCAGTATTTCAGAAGTCCTGTTTTCAGATTGTACGATCCGACAAATAGTGTGACAAACATGCTGGAGTCGTTCTGATCGGCCAGAGCCTCGTTCATCTGACTCATGATGCGGTCAGGTTCATTCACATGAGTAGAGACGATACGGAACAGACTACGCGACACGGCCATCACCAAGGAGGCGGGAACGCCCTTTCCAGATACGTCGCCGATACAGAAGAAAAGCTGATCGTTGCGGATATAGAAATCATAGAGATCGCCTCCAACAGCCTTGGCTGGTGTCAGACAGCCGTAAATATCAATGTCCTTACGGTCTGGATAAGGTGGAAAAATCTTAGGCAGCATCGACATCTGAATGTCGCTGGCCACCTTCAGTTCGCCCTCGATACGGCCTTTCTGCTCGTTGACGCGCTTCAGTTCTTCCATCTGCTCTGTGAGTGAGGTCTGCATCAGGGCGAACGAGTCGTGCAGGCGTTTCATCTCGTCACGCGTTTTGATCTGAGGCAAAGAGGCATTCAGATTACCTTGCGCTATGCTGTCGGCAGACTGGGCAAAAAGGGCCAAAGGCTTCGTGACGCGCTTCAGGACACGGCGGCAGACGAAGAACAGCACGACCAGTCCTAGGAGCATGACGAATATGATAAAGCCGCCAAACAATATGGAACGGAAGATGATCAGTTTGTAAGGTATAACAGTAGCCATCGACCACCCCGTTCGTTCTATCGGCGCATAGTTGATGACGAATTTTGTGCCATCTCGCACAATGGCTCTCATGCCCGACTTGCCATCAATCATCTCATAGCCGATCAGGTTGTTGAGGCTGTCGCCCGACTCCATCGAATAAGTGAAGTAGGTATCATTCAGGATACGTTCATGCAGCGGATGGGCGATGTAGGTACCGCCCTTGCCTATTATATAAGTGTAGGCATGGTTGTATAGGAATGCGCTGTCCACCTCCGTTTCCGCCTCCGCAGCCGCATCTCCCCTTATGGCGCCGTCCAGGGCTTTCATATTGAAGTCTATGTCACTGTTTCTCAGCAGGTCTGTCAGCCATTCCAGCGACACATCAGCCGTCATGACGGCATAGATCCTGCCATTGGCATCATAGAGGGGACGCGAGTAGGTTGTCATCATCTGCTCACCTCCGCCATGGTCGAAATAGGGCTCGCTCCAGTAGTTCTTCTTCAACAGTTTGGGGATCAGATACCAGTCCATATAGTGATACTCATAGTCAGCGGTACCCAGTTGCTTGACGTGGACCGTCGAGTCGATGTCACGATAGGCGTACGGCGAGAACTGCTCCCCCTTCGAAGGATAGTAATAAGGCTCGAACGCCACTGTGGAGCCAATGATGTTCGGATTCAGTTCCAGCAGACGAGTCACGACACGATACATATCATCAGGGTTGTCGAGTTTCGACTCCACCTCAGGGACACTGTTCTCCACAGCCACCTCGACAGCCACAAGCACACTGTTGATATGCTGGTTGGCTATCTCCATGCGGCTCTGGGCATTCTCCGTCGAGCCTTCCAGCACGGCCGTTGAACTCAGATAGGTGACGATCAGCGTGATGATGGTGAAGACGACAATCACCGTCAGCATCACCCAAAGGGTCAGCCTGGCATAAAGCGTACGGAACGGGATAAACAGATCTGACAACTTCATGGCTGTGTCATTTGCTTGTAAGTAATCGGTTTCTTCAGCACGCCACCCTCACAGAGTATCTGGTTGGTCAGATCGAACCCTTCAGGGTCCAACTGGTAAGAACGCTTGCCCGTCTTCGGATGGACCAGCAGTTTGAGGCACTCGTCAAGCATCCACTGCTGGGCAGACAGGTTCGAGTGTGTACCAGTCTGTCGCATAAAGAGCATCACGATATCGAGTGTCTCCTTAGGATGTGCTGCCACCCACTCCCAGCCCTTGATGGTAGCCTTGACGAACTGATCCACTTCAGTCCGATGAGTCTTGTAATAGTCCTTGGTCACGTAGAGGCCGTCCTCTGGCACATTATAGCCGACGTCGCGCATATACAGCAGTTGGTCCTTCTTCAGACGTTGGCCTGCCATCTTCAACTGGTACAGTTCATTGTAGTTCATGGCCAGTGTCGCATCGATGGCTCCAGAGACATACAGATTGGTATGCGAGGCAAAGGGAATCCACTCGATGTCAAGGTTGAGTTTACGGCCCAGGGCTATGGGCAACAGAGATATTCCCACCCTGAACCGCCCCACGCGCTTGCCGTTCAGGCTCTCAAAACTCTTCAGCGGCTCATGGGAAACGACCATCAGGCCGCTCTGCTGGAAATACTGCATCACGTTCACCAGTTGGTCGCCGTCATCGATCATCTCCATCGCTGGCACCAACTGCAGGGTCACGAACTGACTCTCCCCCTTCTTCAGCCTGTTAATGCCAGAACTTGAAACCGTAGGATGCTTGATGACCACATCCAGTCCCGCATCCTTATAGAATCCCATGGCGTCGGCCACGTAAAAGCCCGCAAACTGGGCCTGGGCTGTCCACGTCGGGGTGTACACCACCTGCTTCTGCGCCCAGACGGTGCCGAGAGCCATGCTCATCAATAGGATTATTGTCAGATATCTCTTTCCCATACGCATTTGATAATTCGTCTGCAAAGTTATACAATAATTTCGTAAAATCAGCATGAGTATAGAAAAAAGAGAGCAAATCCCTGTTGCTTTCCACCTTTCCATAGCCGTGTTCCAACGATTAAAACATACTTTTGCAATTAATATTCCGTTAATTCAAGAATTATTCGTACCTTTGCGCCCGAATTGATAAAACAATGATATGAAGAAACAAATAGCCATTCTCGGATCGACAGGATCCATCGGGACACAGGCCCTGGAGGTCATCAAAGAGCACTCAGACCTGTACGAGGTCTATTGTCTGACAGCCAACAACCAGGTGGAACTGCTGGCCAGGCAGGCCCATGAGTTCAAGCCTGCCGCTGTGGTTATAGCCAACGAGGCGAGATACGACGAACTGAAGCGGCTGATGAGCGACCTGCCTGACGTGAAGGTCTACGCCGGAGCCAAGGCGCTCGACGAGATTGTCGAGGCCGGGCCCATCAACATGGTGCTGACGGCTATGGTGGGCTTCGCCGGACTGTCACCCACCATCCACGCCATCAAGGCCCGCAAGACCATCTGCCTGGCCAACAAGGAGACGCTCGTGGTGGCAGGACAACTGATCTGCGACCTCGCCATCAACTATCGTTCCCAGATCCTACCCGTCGACAGCGAGCACTCTGCCATCTTTCAGAGCCTTGTCGGCGAGGACCAGAACCGCATCGAGAAGATCTTGCTGACGGCCTCTGGCGGTCCCTTCCGCCTGAAGTCGATGGAGGAGATAGCCCACGTGACGAAGGCCGATGCCCTGAAACACCCCACATGGAATATGGGCGCCAAGATCACCATTGACTCAGCATCGATGATGAACAAGGGCTTCGAGGTAATCGAGGCCAAGTGGCTCTTCGGCGTCGAGGCCAGTCAGATACAGGTGCTGGTGCATCCACAAAGCATCGTCCACAGCGCCGTGCAGTTCGAGGACGGCTCCGTAAAGGCCCAACTCGGCGTGCCCGACATGCGCCTGCCCATCCAGTACGCCTTCTCTTATCCCAAGCGACTGACGCTCTCTGGCGAGCGGCTCGACCTGTTCCGCCATCCACTGGAGTTCTTCGAGCCCGACCTGAACAAGTTCCGCTGCCTGGCTCTCGCCTTCGAGGCCATCAAGCGTGGCGGCAACATGCCGTGTATCGTCAATGCGGCCAACGAGATTGTGAACCGTGGATTCCTTGAGGACCAGTGCGGCTTCCTGCAGATGGGCGACATCATCGAGAAGACAATGGAGCGCACCACATACATCGCCACCCCGTCGTACGACGATCTCATCAACACAGACCACGAGGCCCGCCGTATCGCTACAGAACTAATGGAGAAATAATATAAATGTTTACGGTTGACGGTTTACAGTTTACAGTTGAAATGACTGTAGGCGTGATTCCCCCAAAGGTAATCATCTGTAAACCGTAAACTGTAAACTGTAAACTAAAAAATATGGAAATATTTCTGATAAGATTACTTCAATTCATGCTGGCCATCGGCCTGCTGGTGCTGCTCCATGAGGGCGGCCACTTCTTCTTCGCCAAACTCTTTGGCGTACGCGTCGACAAGTTCTATCTGTTCTTCGACCCCTCCATCTGGAAGTGGGACGGCAGTCTGTTCAAATGGAAGCCTAAGGGCAGCGACACGCAGTATGGCGTGGGCTGGCTGCCGCTGGGCGGATACTGTAAGATTGCAGGCATGATTGACGAGAGTTTCGATACTGAGCAGATGAAACAGCCCGAGCAACCTTGGGAGTTCCGTGCGAAGCCTGCCTGGCAGCGACTGCTGATCATGATCGGCGGTGTGCTCGTGAACTTCCTTCTGGCCCTGTTCATCTACTCGATGATCCTCTTCTACTGGGGCGACACCTATATCCCCGTGAAAGATATGACGCTGGGTATGAAGTTCAACCAGGAGGCCAAGGCACTCGGATTCCAGGATGGTGATATCCTCCTGGGCACAGACAAGGGCACATTCAAGGATTTCTCTGCCGACCTCTATCGCGACCTCTCCGAGGCCACTCGCGTCGACCTGATCCGCGACGGCAAGGAGATGAGTCTCACATTGCCTGGCGACCTGAATCTCTTGGGTATGCTCAAGGCAGAACCCTCGTTCGTCCGTCCTCTCATCCCTGCCGTCATCGACAGCGTGATGGCCGACAGTCCCGCCTCCAAGTGCGGTCTCCAGCAGGGCGATGAGATCATCGCCATCAACGACAAGCCCGTAGACTCGTATAATGAGTTCACAGATCAGATAGGCATCCTTGAGGACATGATGACAGGAGCCAAGACCCAGGCCGACAGCCTGAAGATACGCACAGCCACCCTCGTGGTATCGAGAGCCGACGAGAGTGGCGCGAAGCGTGTGGATACCCTGGCCGTCACCCTGAGTCCAGAACTGAAGGTTGGTTTCTTCGTGAAGACCATCGCAGGCATCTACGAACCCTATACCCGCGAATACGGCTTCTTCGAGAGCATCCCCGCTGGTATTGCCTACGGCTGGAACGTGCTGGCAGGCTATGTGGGCGACATGAAATATGTGTTTACGGCAGACGGTGCAAAGTCGTTAGGAGGCTTTGGTGCTATCGGCAGCCTGTTCCCCCCGATGTGGGACTGGTACTTGTTCTGGAAGATGACCGCCTTCCTCTCCATCATCCTCGCCTTCATGAACATCCTTCCCATCCCTGCCCTCGATGGTGGTCATGTGCTGTTCCTTGTCTACGAGATGGTCACACGCCGCAAACCCTCTGAGACGTTCATGATCCGAGCCGAATACGTAGGCTTCGGCATCCTGATACTCCTTATGGTCGTGGCGAACCTGAACGATATCCTACGATGGTTAGGATATATGTGATGCAAAGGATGACCACATAGATCATCACGGTCTGAAGGACCGTAGGATGAAGTGCCTCAATACTCGCTCCTGGCCATGCAGCCATCTGCCCCAGGACGGTATTGAGGCACTTCACTATATATAATAATAGGTACGCGAGGGAAGGGAACAGCAGTACCACAGGCGAAAGCCATAGTATCAGCGTGGCGGCAGGGATGACGATGAAGTTCGTCAGCAGGAAAAAGGTGGAGAAGCGTCCGAAGTAATAGGCTATCAACGGGGCGACACCTATCTGGGCAGAGACAGATACGGCAACCATCGACCACAGCCATCGCACGGACTGATGGGTGAGCAGATACTCTGTTGGGAAGAGTCCCTCCAGTAGCGGCATAAACACAAGGATAGCCAGCACCGCCATGAACGACATCTGAAAGCCCACATCATAGAGCGACAACGGATGGACCATCAGCATCACGATAGCCGTGAAGGCCAAGGTGTTAACAGTCATCTTGTCGCGATAGCCCAGTGACAGCAGGGCATAGACCGTGAGCATCGTGGCAGAACGGACCACACTGGTGGACATCCCTACGAGGAAGACGAAGGCCCAGATACAGAGTACGATGAGCATCTGCGAGACCATCTGCCACCTTCGTCCTATTATCAGCAGCGAAAGCAGGGTGTAGATGATGCCGAGGTGCAGGCCGCTGAGTGCCAGCACATGGGAAGCACCTGTGACGGCATAGACCTCCTTGAGTTCTTTCGTCAGGGCCGACTTGTCTCCCAAGGCCATCGCGGCCACCACTGCATACTGGTCCCCTGACGACTCGTCGACTGCCAGACGCTTCAAGAGCCGAGTCCTCAACCTCAGAAAATAGAGTTTGGTACGCTCCAGCCTTGAGAGTCCTTCCAGCGAGACCCTCACCTTCTGCCACTTCCAACTGGAAACGAAGGTGCTCCCTGTAAAACCATGTATCTCCAGATAGCGCCGATAATCGAAGGATCCCCTGTGCCAGTTGCTGTTCTCCCTGATTCGCGACTGGATACTGAGACCGTCACCGATCCTTAGTCCCCTACTCCGCTCATCCTTGTAGAAATACCCCTTCAGTTTCTGTCCGCTCTTCACCAGCATGATGTCTACAGCCATCGTCTTCGGCTTCTCCTGTGGCTCAGAGAGTACCACCGCCTCATACTTCACCTCTTCCTCCGGCCACTGCACCCGTAGCGACTCTTCCTGCCTCGCTGTCAGCAGCCATCCTAACAGTACGAAGCATACTGCTATGGCCACCGACTGTAGTAATGCTTTCTTCCATAGTAGCAGTGCCAGCACCACGGCACCAGCCAGCACAGGCAAGAGCCAATGCCCTGCCTCCACATTATTCCCTATGACAATCCCTGCCATCAGACAGACAGCCAGACGCAACAACGGAGCCTCACCAAACAGTTTGTTTTTCATATCTTCCAATGTTAACGCCACAAAATTACAAATAATCACGCATATAACCAAATATTATTTGGTTTTTTGCTCACTTTACAGTATCTCTGGCTTCGCCGAAGATACTCACGTTCGAAAAAACCTAATTATTATTTGCTTTTTTGCTCACTTAATCGTATCTTTGCAGTCGAAATGGAAATGATGGTGATGCCCCTTTGGGCGTGGATATTGTTTTATGTGCTGGTGCTGATCATGCTGATCATCGACCTGAAGTCGTTCGGCAGGAAGGGCCAGCACGAGGTTGGCGTCTCTGAAGCGCTGAAGATGACAGCCGTGTGGATCGCTGTGTCGCTGGTGTTCTGTGCCGGCATCTACTGGCTCTATCCCGTCGACTCGCATGAGAAGGCGATGGAGTTCCTGGCGGGCTATCTGATAGAGAAGTCGCTGTCGATGGATAATCTCTTTGTGTTTCTCATGCTCTTCTCCTTTTTCGGCGTGGAGCGGAAGTATCAGCACGAGGTGCTCTTCTGGGGCATCTTCGGAGCCCTGGTACTGAGGAGCATCTTCATCTTCGCTGGTGCGGCGATGGTGGAACGGTTTGAGTGGATCCTCGCCATCTTTGGGATCTTCCTCATCTACACAGGTATCAAGATGTTCGGAAGCGACAGCGACGAACAGGTGGATCCCTCGAAGAACATCTTCGTCAGGATGTTCAGGCGCTTCTTCCCCGTGACAGACCAGATGCACGGTGACAGGTTCTTCATCAAGGAGATAACCAGAGCAGGGGGCAAGGAGGTTGCGAAATGGCTGGCTACACCCTTGTTCATCGCGCTGATTGTGATCGAGACCACTGACGTGGCCTTCGCCGTAGACTCCATCCCAGCCATCTTCTCCGTATCGAGAGACCCCTTCATCCTGCTCACCTCCAACATCTTCGCCATCCTCGGCCTGCGGGCCCTCTACTTCGCATTGGCCGCCATAGCGAGATACTTCACCTATCTGAAATACGGCTTGGGCATCATCCTGAGTTTTGTTGGTGTAAAAATGCTGCTGGAGGTGTTCTGGGATATCAAGGTGCCGACCCCCATGTCACTGGTCCTTATCTTCGGCATACTCGTGCTGTCCATGGGGTTGTCTGTCGTTCTGTCGAGGAGGAAGTTTGAAAAGACGAAAGCGTAAAAAGATACAAATATATAATAAGTTATGAATAACTATACGAATGATGCCGTGACGCTGCTGAGGGAACTGATTGCCATCCCGTCTGTCAGCAGGAGTGAGGATGAGGCTGCCGACAAACTCGGCGAGTATCTGAACCTGTGGGGACTGCCCTATGGACGAGAAGGCAACAACATCTGGGTGGGTTGTCAGGACTGGGACAATAACCGCAAGACGGTGATGCTGAATGCTCACATCGATACCGTCAAGCCCGTCAACACCTGGACGCGTGATCCCTTCAGCCCAGCGCTGGAGGGCGACACACTCTACGGCTTAGGAGCCAATGACTGCGGTGGCGGTCTGGTGTCGACGCTGCAGGCATACCGCATCCTGCTCAACAGGCCCAGGAACTACAATATCCTCTGGTTGGCTTCTGCAGAGGAAGAGGTGTCAGGCGAGAATGGTCTGACACGAGTGATACCCATGCTGCCACCCATTGACGTGGCCATCGTGGGAGAGCCTACAGGCATGCAGCCCGCAACAGCCGAACGGGGGCTGATGGTCATCGACGGCTATGCCTATGGCGTCAGTGGCCACGCAGCGAGGGCAGAGGGTGTAAACGCCATCTATGAGGCTCTCGACGACCTGCTCTGGCTTCGGGACTACCGTTTCAGGAAGGTAAGCGAACTGCTGGGAGAGACGAAACTGACAGTAACAGTCGTGGAGAGTGGCACTCAGCATAACGTCATCCCCGACCTGTTGCATTTCGTGATAGATGTCCGGACCAACGAATTTTACCAGAACGAATACGTGTATGAGTTCCTGAGGAAGAAGATGAAAAAGTGTAAGTTGCAAGCCCGTTCCTTCCGCCTGCACTCTTCAGCCATCTCAGCAGACCATCCGTTAGTAAGACGCTGTCTGGAGCAAGGCATGAAGCCCTTTGGCTCTCCTACGCTGAGCGATCAGGCCCTGATGCCATGGTCCTCGCTGAAATTAGGTCCCGGCGATTCTGCCAGATCCCATGCAGCGGATGAGTTCATCACGATTAGGGAAATCGACGAGGCGATTAATACCTACGTCCATTTGCTGGAAGGACTCGAGTTTTAGTTTACAGTTTACGGTTTACAGTTTGTAACTTCTTGTTTACAGTTTACGGTTTACAGTTTACAGATGATTACCAAGCAAGCCACTCATCTGCCTATAGAAGTATTCATCTGTAAACTGTAAACCGTAAACTGTAAACAATAAAAAAAACTATCTCGCCAGCCAGCCTTCAGGGTTGAGTTTCGCGGTACCACGTCGGAGTTGGAACTGCATCAAGCCATCAGATCCCAGCCGCCCGATGGCTTGTCTGGTACTCACTTGCTGTCCGCGGCTGACACTGACAGAGGCCAGGTCGCAATATACAGACAGGTAACTGCCATGTTTGACAATGACGACAGACGTACCGCCATAGCCAAAGACCGCCGTGACAACGCCATCGAAGATAGACCTCACCTGTGCCCCAGGCTGGCCTTTGATATCTATACCTTTCTTATCGAGGGTGACATGCCCCTTCACGTCTGTGACCGTGTTGGTACCAAAGCGATGCACAATCTTATAACCACCAGCGACAGGCATAGGCAGACGTCCGCGGTTGCCCTCGAAAGTCGAACTCAGACGCTGGTCCTCAGCAGGCACGACAAACTCCGTCTCCGTCTTTCTCTTTTCGGCAGCGATCTCACGCTTTCGTGCCTTCGCCTCCTCAGAGGCACGACGCTCCTCTGCCTTTCTGGCCTTCTCTGCCTCCCTGGCAGCAGCCTCAGCACGGGCTTTCTCCTCTGCACTCCGCCTGGCAGCGGCACGAGCCTCCGCCTTAGCCTTTGCCTCCTTGGCCTTCGCCTCGGCGATACGACGCGCATTCTCCCTCGCCGCAGCCTCGGCAGCCGCCTTCTTCCGAGCCAGTTCCTCTGCACGCTTCTTCCGCGCCTCGGCCTCGGCCTTGCGCTTGGCCTCTGCCTCGGCCCTGGCCTTCGCACGGGCAATCTCTTCGGCAATGAGTTTATCTATCCGGGCATTGAGTTCTGCATCCCGCTTCTTCTGCTGGGCAATGATACCTTGGATTGCCTTCTGCTCTTTCTTCAGACTGGTGACCACCTGCTGCTGTTCCACCTGCTTCGATTCGAGCGACTTCCGCTCCTGTTCTCCCCTATAGAGTAAGTCGTTTTTCAGGCGCTTTGTACTCTTCAGTTCCTCATACGCCTCAGCCACCTGCTGCTGCATATGCTGCACCGCCTCACCCTGCGCCTGCTGATAAGAGGCGTATTCACGTACGAACCGCATACGCCTGTACATCTCTGAAAGGTGCTTGGCACTGAACACAAACATCAGTTGCGACTGGATATTCCGATTACGATGCATATACCGCATCGACTTCATATAGCGCTGCTTGCGCTCTTCGAGTTCAGCCTGGAGCGTATGGAGTTGGTTGTCGAGCACAGAGATGTCGCCGTCCAGCCGCGTGATATCCTGACGGATCGTATCGATGGTGCGACGCTTGTCAGCAATCTCATTGTTGATGACCATCAGGTTCTGCAGGCGTTTCTTCACGTCACGCTCATTAGCCTGCAACTTCCGCTCTTGCTCCTGAATCTGCTTACGGACCTGAACCTGCTCCGACTTCAGTGAGTTGACCGTAGGAGCAGGAGTCTTCTTGGTTGAGGCCTTCTTACGAGACCGACCAGACTTGGCGGTCTTCCTCGACGGCGTCTTTTTCTTTGGTGCAGACACACGGCTAGTGGTTGTCTGCTTCCTGGCAGTCCTCTTCTTAGACTGCTGGGCAGGGACAACCACCACCATACCGACTATGAGCCAGAGTAGCAGTAGGAGTCGCTTCACGGCGTTATTCTGTCGTTACTTTAGAGAGACATGAAGCGGCGCAGGATTTCGTCGACAGTAACCTCACGATACTTGTTCGAAATCTCCGTACGCGTTTCCCACTCTGTGTCAGCACCAATATAATTAAGGGTCATACCGAGTTTCACCTCTTTCTCCGGGGTCGTGAGGGTAATGGCCGACTTGTGGGGGAACATGCGCTTGTTCAGTGACTTGAACTCGTCATAGTCCCAGTTCAACTGTGTGTTGCCATTGAAACGGTCCTTATAAAGGATGTTCGCCATGCGGAGCAAAGCGGTATTGCGACTAGCCAGCCAACTGTAGTCCATCTTACCTTCCTCCAGGCCGATAATCATATCGTCGCCACTCTCGAGGATCGTGTAGTTAGCGATGGAGTCTATCACCTGCTTGTCGTTCGTCTTCACCAGTGACGACTGATTCGGGCGGAAGAGTTCGTTCCAGAAGAGGGCCTGCAGGGTCTGGAAGTTCATGCCGCTATTGCGGAGGAAATCGACAGACATCCATGGGGCTTTCAGATATTGTTTGTTGATACGGTCCATGATGAGCACGTAGTCCTTGGTCATCTCGATACGTCCTGCCTCTACGAACCCGAAGGCCATGAGTTGCAGGCGGATGACATCGTCACGCTTCATCTTCAGGTTACCTGTAAGGGTCAGTTTCTGGGGTCCCACCTCTACGGAGAACTTCACCTTCGAGGTCAGGAACTTGGCTTTCTGTGCGTTCTCCCTGACGCTGGAGATGAAGTCTGCCTTCTCTCTCATCTCCGGGGTCATGACGGTGGGTTGAGCAACTTTCTTGTGTGATTTACAAGCAGAAAACACTAACGGCAATGCCAAAACGGCAATTTTCAGGATACTGGTCGTTTTCATTCTTTCAAATATTTTTTAAGTTTAATTTTTCTTGTAAGCATTTTATTGTCAGGCTGCTTCTCATGGGCGTCCTGCCAGAAAGAGAGAGCCTGGGTGATATCCTTGTTCTGGGCATAGATGTCGCCCGCATGTTCGATGATGACAGCATTCTCCTTCTGGTCTTCCATCAGTTGCAGGGCCTGGTCGATGTAGACCTTTGCCTCGGCATAGCGCCCCTGCATGAAGAGTATCCAGGCATAGGTGTCAAGATAGGTGGCGTTTTTCGGCTCGGCCTTGACAGTCTTGAAACTCATCTCCTCTGCCTGATTCAGACGCTCACCACGCTCACTCAGATAATAGGCGTAGTTGTTCAGGCATCCGATATTGTCTGCTTTCCATACCAGACAGGAGTCATAGGCCGCGAAAGCCTCCAGGGCCATGCCCTTCTGGTGAAGGATATCTCCCATGACGGCATAGAAGTCCGAGACGATGGCCGGGTCACTGTCGCTGGTGATGACGCCGATGCCGTTCTGGAAGGCTCCGAGCGCCCTGTCGAGTGAGTCGCGCCGATAATAGGCGATTCCCTGATAGTAGTAGAAGAGCATCTCGTCAGGGTTGTATTGTCTGGCCTCCTGACAGAGGGTGATGACACGGTCCATGTCGTCCGTCTCCCAGGCGTAGGCCACCAGTTGCATACGTGCCGGAGCATAGTCGGGTGCTATCGCCACTGCCTGTTCGAGGACAGGCGCGATACTGTCGCGCGGCATTTTCTTCGCATTCATATACGAGGCACTGAGGAGCGCCATTTCCGCATCGCTCTGCGGCAGGGCGAGCACCTGGCGGAACAGTCCCAGCACGTGTGTACTGTCGCCGTCAGCAGACTCAGTAGCAGATATCTCCTGGCGCATCAGTCTGACCTTCTCTTCCGTCGTGGCGTGACTGCCAAGCAACACGCGCCGTGTCAGCGAGTCGGCAATCTCCTGATGGCCCAGGCCTTTATAAAGGTTCCTGAGCGAAAGGAGCACCCGGGTGTTCTCCGGGTCTTCCGTGAGCACCTCGTCATACACGTCGATCGCCTCGTCCGTCAGGTCGTTCATCAGCAGCGCCTCACCATACATCGCCTTGTAGTTCAGGTCGTTGGGGTACTGTCTGGCCAGGGCCGCCATCTCCGCCACGGCCTCCTTCTTCTTACCCATACGGTTGTAGAGCGCACTCTTGGCCATCGAGAGGCGTTCGCTCTTGCCGTCATTTTGCTCCAGTTGATTCAGCACGCCGATGGCATGGTCGTAGTCCTCCACCTGCTGGTAGAGTTGAAAGAGCATCTCGAGCATCTCCTCCTGACTCTTGTCACGGTCGTAGATACCTTTGATCACGGGGATGGCACTGGCATAGTCCTGACGGCTGATGTAAGCCTGTGCGAGTGTCTCCATATAGGTGACATTCTCCGGATCGAGTTCTGCCGCCCGTTTCACACAGTCCATGGAGGCATCATCCTGCTTCAGCGCCGAGTAATATTGTCCGAGGAAATAATACACCTCCGGCGCCTGGGGATTCAGGTCACGGCAGTGCCTCAGCAAATCGAACGCAGCATCGTGGTGCCCCTTCTGCCGCTGCACCATCGCCTCGAGGAAGAAGTGATTGTATTTTTTGTTTACAGTTGACAGTTTACAGTTTACAGATGATTTGCTTGTAGGCAGAGTGTCTTGTGCCCCGACTTGCGTAGAACAAGTCAGTACCATCATCACCGCCAATATCAATCCTCTCAATGTAATCATCTGTAAACTGTAAACCCTAAACTGTAAACTGTAAACCGTAAACCGTAAACTAAAAAACTCCCGTATGCCCATAGCCGCCTTCGCCGCGTTCAGTCTCGTCCAGCACCTCTACGGCCACGAACTGGCCCTGTTCGTGCATGGCGATGACCATCTGCGCGATGCGCTCTCCGTCGTTCACGACGAAATCTTCCTGAGAGAGGTTTATCAGCAGCACGCCCACCTCTCCGCGATAGTCCGCGTCCACCGTACCAGGCGAGTTCAGCACCGTGATTCCTTTCTTCAGGGCCAGTCCGCTGCGAGGTCTCACCTGAGCCTCGTAACCTGCAGGCAGGGCGATGTGCAGCCCTGTCGGGATGAGTCTCCTCTCCATGGGCTTCAGCACCACGGGCGCATCCAGATTAGCCCTCAGGTCCATGCCCGCACTCTGCGCCGTAGCATACTGCGGCAGCGGCTGATGACCCTTGTTCACGACTTTGATTTGTAGCATACGTTTAAAATTTCATTTTAATCAGTGTGCAAAGGTAATGTTTTTACGCCACATTCCCATGCTTCAAGGCATTTTTTTTTCATTTTTACGTTAATTTCTGAGAATTATGCGGCTTATGTGCTTTATTTTCGTATCTTTGCAGCCATTATGATGAATTGGCAACAACTGATATCCAACAAACGACTCGGCCAGGAGCACCGTCATCCCGAACGTCACGACGACCGTACGGAGTTCAAGCGCGACTACGACCGTCTCATCTTCTCAGCCCCCTTCCGCAGGCTGCAGAACAAGACACAGGTGTTCCCCCTCCCGGGAAGCATCTTCGTACACAACCGCCTCACCCACTCCCTCGAGGTCTCCAGCGTGGGCATGTCCCTTGGCAACGATGTGGCCCAGCAGATCATGCGGCGATTCCCCGAGCGCCCCGTCGGCCTCCTGAGTGAGATCGGGCAGATTGTGGCAACGGCCTGCCTGGCTCACGACATGGGCAACCCGCCCTTTGGCCATAGCGGCGAGAAGGCCATCCAGTCGTTCTTCACCGAAGGACCCGGACAGGGCCTGCAGGCCAAGGTCTCGCCACAGTTCTGGAGCGACGTGACCCACTTCGAGGGCAACGCCAACGCCTTCCGGCTGCTGACCCATCAGTTCCGGGGTCGGCGCGTGGGAGGTTTTGTCATGACTTATTCAACCCTTGCGAGCATCGTCAAGTACCCCTTCTCGTCGACGGCCGCAGGCAAGAAGGGGAAGTTCGGATTCTTCGACACAGAGAAGGAACTATACGTCCGGATTGCCGGTGAACTCGGCCTGATCCGCAAGTCTGCCGAGGGCGAACCGCTCCGTTATGCCCGCCATCCGCTAGTGTGGCTCGTCGAGGCCGCCGACGACATCTGCTACGAGATCATGGATATTGAAGATGCCCACAAACTTAAAATAATTTCATACGAAGACACGTCGCGCATGCTGCTCAGTTTCTTCGACGAGCAACAGCGCCAGCGCATCCAGCAACGGATCGTCGACGAGGGGGTCACCGACCAGAACGAGAAGGTGGTCTATCTGCGGGCCTGCGTCATCGGCCTGCTCGAGAGCGAATGCGTCAAAGTGTTCGTCGAGCACGAGCCCGATATCCTCAACGGCAACTTCGAGGGCAGCCTCATCGACCACATCAGCCCGTTGCCCCGTGAGGCCTACCGCCAGTGCAGCCGCATCTCCGTGGAGCACATCTACCGCAGCAAGCCCGTCCTCGACGTCGAACTCTCCGGCTATCAGATCATCCAGACCCTGATGGAACAGTTCATCGAGGCTGCCGTCCATCCCGAGCGCTTCTACTCCCGCCAACTCATCGGCCGTGTCAGCAGCCAGTACGACATCAGTGCTGAGTCACTCGAGGCCCGCATCATGGCCGTCATCGACTACATCAGCGGCATGACAGACGTCTATGCCCTCGACGAGTACCAGAAGATCAGCGGCATCTCACTCCCCATCGTATAGCAGTCAGCACGCAGCAACGTCAATTGATGGGCGGCTCGGGAGTCGGCACCATCATACCCAAGTACCAGGCTCAGTTATTTACAGATGATCTTCGTTTTCCTACGATTATCCATTGGACGGACGGCGAAGTGAACCCAATAGTGCCCGCTTCGATTCCTTTCTATCAGCAGTTCGTCATAGTCCTGTCTGGTCTCATCCGCATAGTCCATCAGGATCACCGCATATCGCATTGCCTGCTCGATACCATACACTCTTATATCTACGGCGCATCCTGTTAGATGATTGCTTGTAGGCGCTCCTCCCACCTTCTTATTGAGTTCTGGAGAGCGAAATCCACTGTTGATCACAATTGGTTCAACATTCTCTGAGGTTTCATAATCCTCCCCGGGTTTCAAACAGTAGAGGCTGTTATAGGTGAACCTTAATTCTTCTAACCAAGAACACACGCGTTTCAGGTTCTCGATTGCCACATGACTTGGGATATTGTATATACCCTCATGTCTGCTCTTGGTCACCTCCCCGAGCGTAAAGTGCTCGGAGAGGTGCATTGATTTGTTGATACTTACTTTTTCCACACTAATTGTTAAATTGTTAATTGTTAACCCATCATTTTCATCAGTTTTCTGAATTTCCCCTTATGGGCTCCATCTTCTATTTTCTCTATCAGATGTTCTTCTGAAAGCCGCTTGATCTTCATGGTGACATACGAACATCCGTTATTACCGAAGCACCTTTTGATATCATCCTTATCAAACACTTCAGGCAAACGATTATAACCTTCAACAGACTTCTGATAATGACGTTTGCCACTGATCTGCACATCGTTGTTCATATCGTCGAAGTACTTCTCAGCCATCACCCCGAAGAAATGCTGTTGGGTGGCGTACTGGATACGGGCCATCAGTTCGCAGAGTTTCCAGTCCTTCTCATCCACCTCGTAAGAACCTTCCCAGTACTTGCCTTCCTGATGCAGACACTCGAAGTGTCGCATATCGATAAATGGGACTGAATAATTGAGTGCATGATAAGGCACACGTTTCAGCATCAGTTCGTTGGCCTCCGAATCATCCTCCGCACAATCTGCCATGCGGTTACTTGTCCAGTCGTATAGCTTTCTCACCAGCGGCTTCACAGGTAATTGGCCAGCTCGGCAATCGAGTTTGAAGGCCCATGCCTTCATGCGTTCCAAGCGGTCCCAGTCGATGGTCTCCTCCTCCTCATAGTCCAACATCTTGTAGTTTGTCTTCGGCATGGGGATCACGGTGAGTCGCGTACTGAGACCAGATCCGAAGTTCTTTTCATTGACTTTCTTCTTCAGGGCGATGGGCGTACCAGAGTAGATATAGTTCCAAGTCACTCGGAATTCATCTACGGGAGAATCTGAGTTCTGGTACATCTGTCCGTCTTTCTCGTTGTGGAAGGCCTTCAACTCCATGGCCTGTTTGTTGATCCACGAGCCGCCGCTCTGCAGCGTGATCGAGTTGTCCAACTCCGTGTCAAACGTGAACATGTGCAGTTGCATCTCCTTGCCGTCCACCACCTCCTTGGCATTGATCATGTCCTCTATCAACTGGCCGTTAGAGGTTCTTGAAGGATGGATGCGGATAATGCCCTGGGGCTTGTCCTTGCCCTCCTTGTTGGCAGCCTTCTTCTTCGTATCCTTCTTATAACGGTTCAAGGCCTCCTTGCCAGCTTTGTCCGCAGCCTCTATGGGTGCTATCAGAATTTCACAAAGATCATCAGCCATCGACTTGTTCGATGCGGGATGTCCTATGATATACAAGGAGCAGTTCAGCCTGCGTTCCTGATAGGCACGGTGATAGAACCTGTATGTACATCTGGTCATCAGCGTCATCAGTGCACCGCCAGCAGTGAACACCGCCGCAGGATACTGTGGTCTCTTCAATCCTGCGCACACATCTCTTAGCAGCGGGAAGTCATCAAACATCGCCTCTAACTCAGCGCCCCATCTGTCAAGCTGGACATACATGCTCATGCCATCAGCTTCTTCCTGCTCGGCATGCACACCCTTCACTGTTTCCTGATAGGTGTGTCCCGTGACTTTCGTCACCGCCTCTTGCATGGCCTTGGATGGTAGCGATCCTGCATACTTCTTCTCCTTCTCCTTGACGCAAGAGGCTGCACTCTCCACTGTCTGACTGACGTTCTCATCGCGCTCTGCGATGATCTCCTGTACCCAACTTTGTGCCTCGAGAATCTGCAGCACTTTCTGCTTATCCCCGTCGAGCATGAGGAGTAAGTCTGTGGCGAGTTTGAGTGACTCGTTATGTCTGTTGGTGTCCTCTGCGCAGGGCAACTTGTCACTATACCGAGCATCAATAATACTTTGAATATCATATCCTCTCCATTTTATTTCTGAACACGAATTGCTCGAATTGACCGAATCATCTTGCTCCCCATTATTCGTGGGATTAGTGAGATTCGTGTTCGTTTTTATTTCTGAACACGAATTGCTCGAATTGACCGAATCATCTTTCCCCCCATTATTCGTGGGATTAGTGAGATTCGTGTTCGTTTTCTTGTCCGTGTGATTTGTGTTCTTTTCATCATCAGCAGCAAACTCATGATATAATGGTTGAGTCTTCTTCTCACGGTAAAGCTGTGTGTAACGCTTGTCAAATTCCTCATTGTAGTAATCAAAAAGTAATTCTTCGTTCATATAAATAATGTCCTCCTCCTTCGGGGCAAAAGAGTTTCTTGTCGCATCGATGCAACTGTCGTCAGCCTTATAGCCCAGCGCCTGCGCCAAGACGATCTGGTTATCAGCCAAATTGCCTGTCTCGACATCAGCCTTTGCCACAATCCGGATCCCATAACCGCTGCTGGTGATATGCACAAGGGCAATCCGCTCCATCAACTCCTTGTCCTCCCTCAACCTATACCACACCTCCATGGGATTCTCAATGTGGTCAATATCCAGCATAAACAGTCCGTTCAGATGACAGTCAGCCAATCTGCGATGTCTGAACATCCCACCCTTGGCAGTCTCAGTTTCATCAAACTCCCTGCAAGCAAAGATAAATGCAGGCAGATTATCCTTGACCTCCTGAGCAAAGGCCAGCAGCTTTTCTGCGTCGCTCTTCTTCTCCCATGCCTCCTTGGCAGCCTTCTTCTTCAGCCCCTGCTTTTTCAGCAGAAACTTCTGATACTCTCCATTATTCAGCCATGTCTGTATGGCTGCCGTGCCTTCCGTCCTGGCCGCCTCCACCGCCGCCAATATCGCCCGTCTGGCATCCACTCTCCATCTGGTGCTGGTTTTTTTCACCTGCTCCCAGAACTCCTCCCTTGTGCAGGGAAGAGCCTGAGAAAAATGTGTGTTCTCTTGAAATGTAATCATCTGTTTTTATTTAGGTTTTTCTTTTTGAACACGAATCTCACAAATCTCTCGAATTTTATTGTTGCCGAGCGCTGCGGACTCTTTATTAATTCGTTTTATTCGTGATATTCGTGTTCGTTAAAAATAACTGTATTCTTTATTTATGCTTTTCTTTCTGAACACGAATCTCACAAATCTATCGAATTTTATTGTTGCCGAGCGCTGCGTACTCATTATTGATTCGTTTAATTCGTTTAATTCGTGTTCGTTAAAAATAACTGTGTTCTTTAGAGCGTCTGCAGGTCCGTGATGTAGAACGCATTCTCGTGCCGTGTCTGCTGGTTCTGGTCCTGCCATGTGCGGTGTTTCCAGTAGCCCTTCACGATATACGGCTGGTTCTGGTAATACTGTGCATCGCGGTTCTTCGATGCATACTCCCCTGTCATCTCCCCGTAGATCTCGTCCCCGCCACGTTTCATCACCACCCCGCGGCTCTTGAAATACTCCGTGGTACCGTCCTGTCTCTGGTACTGGCGCTCCGAGTATGCGCCCACCTCCTTGATTGTTACTAAGTTTTCCATATTCTATTATTATTATGTTCTTATGTCCTTCTGTCTAAAAAATTACTATGTTAATATGTTACTCTGTCTTTAAAAGATACTATGTCTTACACTCTGTTAATAATCTCCTCGACCTCCAGCCTGTCCATGGCGTCCTTCAGTTCTCTGAGCATCGCCACGTTCACCAGTCTGACCCCGATACTCTTCTTCACCGAGTTGAAGAACTTGTACCTCGTAGCCGACTCCCTCAGCCATCCGTGTTCCAGCGCACAGATCACCCTGTCCTTCTGTTCCCTGCTCTGTCTGACATACGCCCTGAACAAGATCTTACCCGTGTCAGGATCCTTGTGCAGCGAACCCTCCACATACTTACCATCAGCCAGGCGCTCCAGCGCCTCTTCTGCTATCTCAATATACTTTTTCATTTGTCTTGTTTTTTTTATGATATTACGTTAGTTCCTACTCCTGGCACATCCTTTGCATCCACGATGCCAGATAACCCATTGACAGGCTGTACTCCCCGTCTTTCCAGTCCTTGAAGCCATGCTTCTCCATGATCGTCTCTGCCTGCGTCAGGAAGTCCGTCACCACCTGCTCACAAAACCTGTCACCCGTCATAAAGTGCGTTTTCGCCTTCAACAACCTCTTTGCCACGTCGTTGATCTCCCTGGCACATGCCACAAGCCCGTCAGGGAATCCGTGGCCTATGAAACCCATCACCATGTCACAGATATGTGCCACGTCATAATCCGGGTAGTCGAACTTCCTTTCCATCAGGATTTCGTGCTTGCTGGCCAGATCAAAGCCTTCATAGAGCCTCTTCAGATATTGGCAGCAGTCATCCACGCTCCAACCCTCATAAGGCGTTCTTGCAGAGGTACATTCTGCCAGATGGTCCTGCATAGGCTCGTCGTCACCCATCACCTTCTCAGTCTCTCTCTGTCTGATCTGCTCCATACTCATGGCGATACATCTCAGACTCTGCAACAGCAGTTTTTTTGCTTCGTACGTGTTCATTTCTTTTTTCAATTTTTAATTTTCAATCTTACTCACTTTCTGGGGTCCGGACTTTCCCTTACTTGTGGCTTACGGTTGACAAAATTAGGCATAAAAAAAACCTTTTCATTCGAGGTAAATGAAAAGGTAGTGAAAAGTAAATGAAAAGTAAATGAGGTGCTTCCTGACTACTCTTTTAAGGCAGAAATCGCCTCATCGAAGGCATCAGCCACAAACTTGCATTTTTTGAAAATCCCTGCCTCGCTGCGGCTTGGCTCATACTTGTCCCAGTCTTTATAATCCACGCTGGCAAACTTGTAACCAGTCAGTATCTTGATACTGCCATAGTCACACCCTTTCACGAACATATCCTTCATGGGCAGCCTGTTGATGCGGTTACAACAGTCTGACCAATTGCCAGCCCATCCGTATTTACTGAGCAACACACAGATAACGCCCAGAAACAATTGTTTCTCGTTGAGGGGCTTTTCATCACCGTTGATAGAGATGATGGCCTTGCTCACTTGTTCGTCATCCACTTTGGTTACCTCCTCCCTATGCTTGTTATAATAATTGTCACCGCGTACCTCTAAGATCAACTGGTCTATCTTCAAGTTGCTCTTGGCTATCTCCTGCATCAGTTGCAGTTTCAGTTCGTCGCTCATAGTTGATTAGATTTAAGAATGTTGTTGTATTCCATGATCAGATTCTCGATGTTTTCCTTTTTCGCATCTATCACGCATAGGTTGATAGTCATTCCCTGCTGACAGTTGATTTGAAGGTTACGCTGTTGTTGAGAGAACTTCCTGAAGATCTTCCTGAGATACTTCCTGATACCCGGGGCGCCATCTCCCTTTGCGCCCCGCAGCCTACTGCCTAGCAGCTCTTCGTTTGTTGATTCCATCATAATTTTTGTTAGTTATTAAATTGATTTAGATGTTTGAACCCTTCGTCAGGAATTCGGCCACAAAGGTAAGCGATAGGTGTGACAATAGTTGTCACACCAATTGTGAATAATGCTTTATTTCTGGTAAAGATTACTAACTGACTCCACGGCCCCCTTGATTTCCTGAACAATGGGCTCAGGAGAAAGCACCTTCAGGCGGTTCTTCTTCGAGAGGATATAGGCCATCAGTTCGTTGTTGGGTCTGACGTTGATCATAAAGTCTGCATAGCCGTCACCAATGCCTATCTCCTTCTGACTGGGATGGATGGGCAGGTCTCTCATGTAATAAGGCTCATCGTCGAACGCCCTGAGCACGATGTTGGTCTTCTCCCTGCCACTGTTGTAGATGCCATAGAACTCAGAGAAATACTGATTCACATCAAAGGTGGTGTCTGCGACAAATACGGCATCAGATACCTCTGGATCCCAGATCCTGTCCAGCGCGAACGTGTATCTCTTCCTATCATCAAACTCCCCCAGGATGTACCACCTCTGATTATAGAGTACCAGCCCGCACACCCCTGCTTCCATCGATTTCCTTTCGGCAGAGCCATACCGTTGATATTTATAATTCATTTTCCTGTCTTTCTGCATGGCAGAGATCACGACCTCGAGTTTTCTTCCGCCAGAAGGTACATACTCCAGCCTGATACGGTTCTTCAGCGATATACACTCCCTCAGCCTTTCGCTGACAGACAGTGTTTTCAGCAACCACTGCGGAATACGATGATCACCCAGTATCTCAGGATTCTTGATAAAATAGGCATAATCCCCATCCCTGCAACATATTTCCACCCCAAACTCTTCACTCAGCGTATTCTTATATCTGTGGAAACTTCTGGGCAGCATCTCCAGCCCTCCACTCAGACCTCTCTCCTTACTCCATGCCTTGCAGATATCCGCCATCTTCATCGACTTCTTTTTCATCAGCAGTTCAAGCAACCACTTGCAAGCCCTAAACTGTCCTTTGTTCATAAGCCACTCCTTTTCTTTTTAGTTAAACATACACCTTATTAATAATATAAAGAAACGTGGTGCATCGATAGCTCATCTCTCATAGGCTCAACGGCCTGCTAAGCCCTTTCAGATACCGATACCACCAATGCCCACGTTAAAATTAACGTGAGCCTCGTGGCCATCCGTCGGTATTCTGAAATCTTACATTAATTCTTGGCCGTTGATTTATGAGAGAATTCGAATAGAGCAGTTGGCTCTTATGTAGAATATGTGAAGATCGCTTTGAGACTGCAAATATAAGAAGAAAAACTCACATCTGCAATATTTTATAGAAAAAACGCACAATTATTTGGTTAATACATATGGAAGAAAGCAACATCGAGACACACAATGCCATAAAACTGTCTCCGCGATTCACCCTCCATCCAGCCAAGACACGAAGAAACGGAAGCCACGCTGACTTCCGTTTCTCTATTCTCATCTTTGGGGAACTGGCACCCATACCCAGGTGCCCCAGCGACTAACGGAAATCTGCCCACCCGAGAAACTAACAAATGTCAGTCACTTTATAAGCAGGGGGCTCTTTTGCAACTACCAAAAGGATGTGGCAGCGAGGCGGGCTGCAACATCCATGTTTGGTTCAAGGAAAATCAAAGCTGCTGTCCCCTTGATTCTGTCAAGAATTAAGAAAAAAGATATATATAGCAGCAGTTTTTTCTTGATTTTTATCCCCTTTTCCTGATTTTTGTGTATCTTTGCAATCGCTATCTATTCGTTCCAGGTGGACTTATATAATAATGTATAACAAAATTAAACTAACGCGAAGATGAAACAAATCATGAAGCTGTGGATGCCC
>Ga0256404_1004331_pt1 | contig 27047 bp, 25 predicted proteins | sample RumenRJG_01DNA_FD_185990 | JGI IMG/M metagenome (GOLD analysis project Ga0256404, IMG submission 185990) | Bovine rumen microbial communities from Lethbridge, Alberta, Canada - RJG_01 | ecosystem: Host-associated > Mammals > Digestive system > Stomach > Rumen | place: Canada: Alberta | collected...
TTACTAATTGGTAAAAACATATTATACCCTCTTTATTAAGGCCACGGTCTCATTTTGTGTATCATTGTCCAAGCTAAGTATAAACTCTTTTTTACAAGAAATCCGCTTAATATAAATAATGCAATCGGATAAGGGCTTTTTTAAACATGTTTGCCATTGCTGGAGTAAATTGTTTCAAGTTCATTCACCTCCTTCAGTTCCTGTCTTACTCAATTCTTACCTTCTCCAGTTCTCACCTCCTTCAGGCCTCACCTCCATTCATGTTTGCTTTCTATACCTCAGTTTTTGAGTATCTGAAGAACATAACAATTGGAAGAAGCGTAAAATAGATGAGGCCAATGATTGCCCCAAACGCCAGAATTCCAATTGCCAGAACCAGCCCAAAAAGACTTCCGGGAATTATCAAATGGTTGACAATTATGAAGAAAGCATTTTTAAACGCATATCCCAAGGCGGAAAAGCCGCCTAAAAAGAGATACGAAGCAATCGCCACTGGGATGCACCACAAAAAGGCTAAATTTTCAGCGTCAACCGCCAAGCCTATGATTGCCACAATCGGTGCTGCAATTGCCAAAACGAGTGCAATAATTTTTCTAACTGTCCATGTCATAATTCAATCCTCCTTATTCAACTAAAATGTGTACCAAGCCGAGAAGCTGTCCTTACCTTTTACTGTTTCTATTTAGAAAATTGGAACACTGCTTCATGGCATATCCTCCTGCATTTCCTGAGCTTCCATTCTCGCCTCGTAGTCCTCTGTTACACTCTGGTACAGCTCATTGTTTTCGATATAATATCTCTGAGTAACAATCGGCCGCTGTCCTCGTCGGAAGAGAATCTCCTGTCCGATCGGCATATAGAGCACCTCATCAAGCGGGGCATTCAATCTCATACTGATGTTTTGAGCCGTCTTAATATCCATCCCTCCGAGGAAGACATAGGAGTCGCAATTATTGATGATCGTGGTTGCATTTTCCGGACCATATAATTGGGAAAGCTGACTTTCCGACTGGAGAAGCAGCGTTACGGAGATGCCCTTTTCTCTGAAAATACTGATATACTCAGCAAAGTTCAGAACAGGGCTCCCTGTTGCAAAATCATCGCAAAGCACGTGCACCGGGATCGGCAGTTTGCCATGCGGGCAATTCTCTGCATACTCGAACAGCTGCTTAAACGCCTGGCTGTAGAACATGCTTACAAGACTGTGAATGGCCGGATTGACCGGGCTGGTTGTAACGAAAAGAATCGTCTTCTGATCCGCAAGAGTTTTAAAGTCTACGCTCCTCTTGTTTGCCATCATTTCTCTCAGATTTGAAGTAAAGATCGAATCAATGGAAGTATTTAAAGCGCTCAGCACACATCCGGCCGTTCTCATCGGCAGGCATCTGAACGAATTCCAGCAACTGATAGCAAAGCATCCTGGATAACATGCTTCAAGGGATTCAAACTCCCGGTCCAATGACGTTTCAATGCTCTCCGCTTGTCTCTTTATTTTGAGACGCTCATGGAACTGAAGGACATCATCAAAGGTTGCATTCTGATTCGTCATCATCACATATGCAATTTCTGCAGAGAGAAGAGAGGTCGCATTCTCATCCCAAAACGGATCGGCATGTGAATCTTTCTTATTCGGATTGGCCATGACAATGGACTTTGCCAGGAACGTAATATCCGTATCATCTTTCACGTATTGCAGCGGATCGAATGAGCACGTGCTTCTCTGAGGCACAGCAAAATTGAGGTCAAGGATTTTGTAGCCTCTCTTTTCCAGAAGCGGCGTATATTTCGTCACAATCCGCCGCTTCGTTACAACTGCAATCATGCTTGTATTCTTCGTTTCAAGTAGTCTGGGCTCTGCGATCGACATCGTTTTTCCGCTTCCGCTGCCGCCGCAGACAATAACATTATTGTTCAGACCGGTCTCCTTGCAGTCTGAAGAATAAAAGCAATTTTCACCAAGAATGATTCTTTCGTTTTCCATAATATTTAACCCTCCATAATCGTATTGAAATCTACAATGTCATCACACAGCCCAAACTCCTTGCTCTCTTCCGGGCTGTAATAATGATCAAAGCTTGTTGCCTTCTCTACTTCTTCCTCACTTCTTCCAGTGTGCTTGGAAAGGATCTGATTCATCTTCTTCTTTGTCTCCAGGAGACTATCCGAGATGGATTTGATCGACGAGCTGTTCCCCGCAACACGATTCCCCAACAGCGGTTCATGCAGCATCAGCTCGGAATGCGGAAGCATGTATCTGCCGTGATTGCCGCTGGCAAACAAAACAGCGCCCATGCTGTATGCACGTCCGATGCAAAACATTCTGATCGGGGACTTGCTTGATTGGAGCACATCATAGATCAGCATTCCGGAATTGATTTCTCCGCCGGGACTGTTAATGAGGACATCGATCGGCTTCTCGGAATTCTCCTCATTCAGGACCATGATCTTCTTGATAAATTCACAGGCAGATTCCGGAGTGATCTCTCCTTCGATAAACACCTTTCTCTTTGACAGCAGGTTTGAATCTGCCTGTACCCGTGTAATACCATTTGAACTCTTCATCAAAACTTCCATTTTTCATACCTCCTATTCAATCGTTGCTGCATTCATTCTCATTGCAGCGCTGTTCATCTCTTCATCCGACATTTGGTTCGATAACTGGAATGTCGTATCAAGCTTGGAATGATTTCGCAATTCATCTGCCATGATATGCAAGCTTCCGGAATTATCTAATGCCATTGTCATTTCAATTGGCGTATCAGCAGGAACACCTGACTTAAAGGTCATCTGAATCTCAGTAATTGGCGTTCTCTCCTCGATTTCCATATAATCACCGGTGACACGGCTCTCATACAATTTCAGTGTTACACCACTTTGGTTATTTGAAACCGTGTAATACGTTTTCGTTCTGGTCGCCGGAAGCTTATCATTAATCATCAGCATATTCGAAATCGCTCGGCCATCCTCACGAAGTACCTCCACGCCATACGTCCTTGACAATACATTTGTTACATTGATCTTCAGGGCGCCGCTTATAGCACCGGCCGTGGAAAGGGCAAATTTTCGATCCAGTTCTCCGGTCACCAGATTCTCCTCTTTCACCTCCTCTACAGTCTTTCCGGTCTTTGCAGCTTCTCCTTCCACGAAATCGTTGAATGCCTTTTCGTTATTGGCATAGATAGCCGCCCCCTTGGCAACAGCTTCATCCGGGTCTGTAAGAACCGAGGTCACCTGGTAATCTCTTTCAAGCATTGCTGCAACCTGCGGCATTCTGGAAGAGCCTCCGACAAGAAGGATCTTGTCTATTTTGGAAAGAGGGTATCCCTGCTTTTCTGCGGTCGCCAGTACATCATCCAGGAGATTCTTGGTCCGATTTAACAGGTCCACCGTAAGCTCTTCATACTTTTCGCGACTCAGCTCTTCACGTAACCTTCCGGCAGGTCCGTTGACGGAAATATTGACCTTTTCTCTCGAAGTCAGTGCCTTCTTCCAGGTTTCGACATCTACATATAAAGATGCAACAGTCTCCGGATCCTCCGTCAAATCTTCTCCAAATTCCTCTTCATATCGGGTGGTCACATAGTTCATCAACGCTTCATCCCAGTCTTTTCCGCCAAGCTGATCATCGCCACCGGTGCATACAACGGAAATATCATTTCCTGATATATTCATCACGGTGATATCGAATGTACCGCCGCCGAGATCATACACCAGAACGGTTTCATTCTTATTCTTTCCGGATACGCCGTAGCTGATCGCAGCTGCCGTCGGCTCGTTGATAATGTTCAGAACATTCAGTCCGGCCAGCTCACCTGCTGTCTTTGTCGCCTGTCTCTCATTCATTCCGAAATAAGCCGGACAGGTAATGACAACATCTTTTACCGATTCGCCGTCCTGCAGGACACCTGTCTGTCTCAATTCCTCATTTGCATCATTTACGATCTTCTTCAAAATCATTGAAGAGATCTCCGGCGCATGATAGGTTGTTCCATTCAGGGTAACCGTATCATTTTCCTTTCCCATCTTTCTCTTGATAAACTGAACCGTCTTGTCAGGATACACTTCGACCGATCTCTTCGCCTCGTCGCCAACAATAATATTGTCTTCGGACTCGACCATAACGACAGACGGCGTCGTATGATCTCCTTCGCTGTTCTTAAGTACGATCGGCTTTCCATACTCATCGATATATGAAATGCAAGAATATGTGGTTCCCAAATCAATTCCAAATACGTAATTCATGTTCAATTACATCCTCCTTTATTAAGCTCTATACTGATAAACAACAACTCTTTCAGGAATCAAGACTTTGGTATCCTTCATATATCCATCAGAGAGACTTCTCTTTATTTTCTTATCCAGTGAAATATCATCCGTCACTTCGATCTTTGCCTGATGGATTGCGGCATTGAAAATATCTCCCGGTTCTGAACGATATGGGTCTACGTTTTGCTGCTCCAGCAAATCCGTAATGTCTTCCATGCTGTATTGATATTCCCTTCTTAAATCATCTACCGTCAAAGTCCCCCAGCGATCTGAGGATACCAGCTTTACCATGTCCTTTCGGACTTTAATAACCGCTTTCATCAACTGATCCACGAAGCGGTCCTCAGCACCCTGCCTATAATAGTCGAGTTCCCTGTGCAGCCTGTTGATCATGTCGTCTTTTACGTCAATCTGGTTTTTGATTAACTGCTCCACCATCTGACCCTGTTCACGCGTATTGAGTAAGATTTCCATCAGTTCATCATTCTGATCATTCTCCGTCTCTGGTTCTGCACTCTGCGCAATGATCTTCTCCGACAGGTCTTCATATTCTTTCATCTCATTCCTCCCTCCAAAATGTGAATTGGATTTGTATTACCCTCTCTGCTTTTTAGTACGGCTGAGAAATCGTTTTTTACCCTATCCATCTGTAATTTTCTGAGTCATTTTTTTATTTGTTTACCATCCCGCTCAGAAGATCATATGCAGCATTGATCTTCTGAGAATATGCTTCGTTTGCCTCTGCATTATCCGGATGGAATGCCTTAATCAGCGTGTTTCTCTGCTTCTTTAAGGAATCCTGCGTCACCTCATCAATGCTATCAAACATGAAGAGTGCCAGCGCCTTTTGAACCTCTCCGATATCCGTTGCTGTCGGCTGGTTGACACTATTCCTTCGATTCGCTTCGATATAGACACAGATGGAAAATGCTTGAATGAGTTCCATAAACTCATTCGAGAATTCGTACTCGTATTTTGAACTGATGAATCCTTTTTTCCTTGCAGGCAAATCTACACCAATCCCGAGAATTTCCTCGAGTGTCACTCTAGGTGCAGCCAATTCGACCATCGCAAATTCATTTCCCTTAATTCTGTCCCCGAAGAAGCCTTCCTTCACTTCTTCCGGCTTAAAATTCAGTTCATAATCTGTCAGATCGGAAAAGCGAAATACCATTCCACTTTTGGTCCCATTGAAACAGAACAAGCCTCTTTCAGAATCAACACTCATCGTACATACATCTCCATATATGACATCCGGTTGAAACTGCGCACGTTCCTCCTTTGTCGCCTCGTCCCATGCAAGATAGTCTGTGTAATCCTTGTAACTCCAATTCCACTTTGCATAGTTATATATCAAAGGGTGAATCTTATCTGCGCATTCCTCACATAAGCAGAAAGAAGAATCCCCATATTCGAACCATTTCTGCTCCGTTCCTTTCAGCGTTTTCCCGCAGTGTTGACACGTTGCCGGTTCCCTGAACACACCCTTTTTAGCCAAAACGATGAAAACAATAACTGCAATAACAATTGCAAGAATCAAAAACAACATAAGTAATCCTCCTTTAAAAAATGTTAATTATATTTGTTTTTTTCTCTCTATTTTTTAATGGGATTGGGAAACCGATTTTTACCTATTAAATAAAAATCTTTTATCGGCCGTCCTCCGGAAGCTCACAGCCATTCGTAACTTCCCTTATTTATAAATATGGCGCAAAAAGTGTTTTTTACCTTTTCTATGATTGTCAATTTGAAACTGAGCCACGGGTCAATTTTAAGTGTAAATCAACAAAAGGTTTTCAAAAAATAAAGGGGCTGCGAAGAAAACACGAATGTGTTCTCTTCGCAGTCCCTCTTAATGAGAGTTATAATTCATATACAATTTGTTATCGCTCTAGACTGATCAGATTTGCTCATATAGGCAGTTACGAATCGATCGGGCTCCAAGAGTCAGCACGTAACTTCCAACGTAACTTCCAACTATTCTTCCGCACCTTAACATTATTCAGCAATATCCAATGATTTTGACGGAACAACAAATCCTCTTTGTTCCGTTCGTCAATATCAACATTAATATAAGTATGAACCGCTTTGGGCTTAGTATCTTTAGAATTATTATTTTTTGCTTTACTGGGTTTATACATGTAATCTTCAACAGCAACTTGAGGCTCTGCATTTGATGCCAAGTGCACCTTCCCAGCAATTCTTGGTATTGGATTCTCTGAAAGCCAGTTCATGAATTCTCGTATCGTCATCACTTTCATCATTGATGATTCGTCATCGCTTCTATTATTATCCAGCCTTTCTACAATCTTCAAGTAATCTTCTACCATGTCTTTTACATCAACCTTTTCCACGAGATTCTCAATCGTTTCTCCATGATTTGCAATATTTCGAAGCACCTTCAAGCAAGAATGATACAAAATCAGCTCATATAAATCATCATTTTCAAGATAAAATGCAGTATTTCTTAAATCATCAATATCTTTTGAAATCCTGATCTTCCCAATTTGTTTTAATTTGATCGATTCAATATCACTCTTGTTCTCATAATTATCAAGTTTACTTTTAAATTTTACAATATTAGACCTCAAATCCTTGTCGTAAGGATCTACATCTCTCTGAATCATCCAGTTAACTTTGTTATTAAAGGCCCAGTTTGCATACTTTTCCTTTTCTTTCTCAAGTTTTAAAGCCTCCTCCTCATCAATATCCGGACTCGGTTCAAATAAATCACTATACTTATAATACTCGTTGTAATCCCCATTATGAGTGTCCTTGATGCATATTTTGTATGAATTGCTCTTTGGAAGTGATTTATAAATTCCCTGACTATATTTAATAAAATTATGGTCCATATAATAATATGGCATCTTGCTTTCAATCAAAGTTAATGCCTGCTGGTAAAATCCTTTTTTCATACACCAACGGATTTCATTAGGAGTGCTGCGGCCATTTTCAAACAATTCCCTGTAGGATTGCTTAATACTATCGATAAACATAAAAATATAACTTGCCTCGTTAGCATTATCCTTATAATTGTCGAATTGATCTGTTTGGAGCAAATCATAAAGATTATTCTCCTGAGTCTGAAAATTTGACAGATCCATAAGTTGAATGCTCTGTGCCAAGCCTTTCATCGCATTAATCAGCCTTGACTCATAACCGTTCAAGTTCCAATCCTTCTTCATTCGAATAAATTCTTCCAACGATTCTGTTCTGGCATAATTAATGACTTCATGGATACCAGAGACAAAATTCTGGATGGTTATAGTATCCCTAGCTCGCTGAATCGTACTAGTGCGTTTTGAATTATTATATGCCACATTAAAGACATTTTCCGGTTTAAGCCGCTTGCTGTTGGCAGAATCCTCAAACTGAAGAAGGGAGATTACCGATGTCAAAAGATCCTGTTGATCACGAGGCCCACCATGCATATCAATATACAGCTGAGCATCTTTATTCTTGTCTGAGCGAATTTCATCAAGGATCCGCGAAATAGCTTCTTGAACCCCATTATCTTGAGTCGTTGATTTGATTTCAATCAACTTAAAATCCAAAGGGTATTTATCATCCGAAGAATCCTTGATTTTCTGGTCAATATATGTTTTGATCCGATATTTAAAAAATTGATAAGGGGAAACTTTAGATCCAGACTCAGAAACTAATCTAAATTTTCTTCTGTCCTTGTTCCAAACTTTTTCAACCGGATTCGTGCCTTGATCCGTACTAAGGACAATGATCTCGTCCAGTTTTTCCCCGTTATTTTCATCCCTAAATTTCTCCAGCAGCATTTCAGGTACAGGTTCCAACTGATATACATATTCCTCTGGGTGATCTTGGCCCTCATACTTAAAATAAGATGTATTTAGCTCTCCATACGTAAAGGTACTTAGCGCAATAAGCAAAATATTCTTATTCTTCTTATCCGGTTCCTTATATTCTTCATCAACATTCTTGATATTTTCAATTATCAAAGGTTTGGGGAGGCCTCGAAAGACAAGTTTCTCAAAACGCACAAACAAAGGCTTAATCACACTCATAATGCTCCTCCTCGAACATAGACTCCTCTTTACAGCTATTAATCAAAATTGTTATCAAGCAATAATCCTTTTAAATTTGAGGCTTCGTGCACATGTGTGGGTAGGAAATAGCCTCCGCCTACCATAAATTACAATTGAAAAGGTCATCGGGCTCACGTAATGTATAGCTGACGAAGAAATACAAACGGGAGTATCCAATGACCTCAGCTAATACATGACGGCTACATGGATGACCGAGAACCTGAGCCGCAGTGCTGTTGCCGAATACTTGCGGATCGACTGGAAGACTGTCGGCCGGTGTATCTCCAGAGCCCGGAAGTGCATAGAACCCGCCCCATCGAAACGGCTGGACAAACTTGTCAACATCGGTATCGACGAGACCAGCTATCGTAAGGGTCATAAGTACATCACCGTCATTGTGAATCACGACACCAACACAATCCGTTTGAAGATGAGCAATGCCAGAATCGAGTCGACCAACAACAAAATCAAGCTCATTATCCGAAGAGCCCTAAATTTTCTTTTAGAATTTTGTTATAATCTTTTCTCTGCGTACTAATCACTTTATCTGAAACAGAGTATTCTGTTTTCTGATTTATATATTCATAAAAGACATAGTTGCCAAGTGGAGGCGTTAATTCCTTATATCCCTTAGTAGCTCTGATATCATGTTCATTTTTCAGCGCGCCGCTTTCAATTTCATCTATGGTCCGATTTTGATCTACCATAAAAAAATCCAAAAATGAAAGATTAATTGCCTTAATGATATCTTGTTCCCGCTCGCGAAATGGATCTACTGCCTCTGGACAATAAGGATCCTTGATCATAAATGTCACCGTATCTGTAAAGAATAATCGCATATACTTTTTTTTGCTGTCATTGTTTTTCCTTCCAGTAAGACGAAAATTACACATCGTTGTTATAGTCCTCAAAGCTAGGTCTATAGCCCGGATTTTCTCAATCGAATGTTCCGGGTTTCCCTCGCTATAGTTTGATGGAAGAAGATCTCCTAGTGTTGTGGATTTATCTTCTCCAGCCGGAATATTTAATGACACATTATGCTTTCTTTTGTGCTCATTTTTATTTGTATCTTCATTTTTCTCTCTAACATCTCTGTAGCCATTGTTCTGGTAAAAGGCATCCCTTGTTTTGAAACTAAAGCTTCTATTAAAGTAATGCTCAAACGGGCACTCGCAATCAACCGGGCATTTTGCCGGATCAAAGTTCATTAAAAATTCTTTCTTTGACTCATCTATTTTGCCTTTAGTTTCCGGTACTATTAAGTCCATCAAAGCATCATTATCATATTCATTCTCGGCCTTTACTAATTTTTTCAACCCCAAAAGTATATCAAACTTTTGTTTCATAACATCATCGTCATTATTTCGGACAGCTACTTGATAGGAAAGGACCTTCTTCTCAATTTTTTTCCATTCATCATCCAGTTTACCCGACATACTAATTTCCTCCCGCCTTACTCACCGATCAAATTTTTAATAGCTGCTTCCGGATTCTTGACGCCTTGCTCTACCAGCAGGTTTACCAATTCATCCAATTGAACTAAAGCGGTTTCATCATATACATATCCAACTTTATTAGGGTTCTTATTTTGCCAATCATTAAACCCATATAAGAGACATTCCATCGATACATTTTTCTTAACGCGGTAAGCATACTGTACCGCCATTCGAATCATCATTGCTACAAGCTTGGTTTCATATGTAATGCAGGCAAACAATTCATCGTCATCATCTACATGCTCAATAATTTTCAAAAATACAGATGCCAAATAAGAAACTTCATAATTATTTACAATCCAAATAGGCTCAGGCTCAATGTACGAAGCGCCTTTGGTCTCACAAATGCTTTCCAGTTGATCCTTGAAGTTCTCCAGATTCTTCCTGCCCTCATCCGTATCTTCCACTATGGTGATAATTTGATATTCATCACCCTTTTCCAAATACCCATTAACAGCCGCCAGAATCGGATAGGAGATTTTATTATCCATCATCTCAAGCTTGGGATTTCCTACAGCCTTATAATTCAGAGTCTTTGGTACCTGCTTTGGCAAAGCCGTAATAAACTTTTTCATGTTTTCCTCCATTCTACCTATCTTTAGGTTGTTGAAAAAAGATTTGATGGTGTGAACATTTATCGGACCCATACACCCTGAATAATTTCAGAGTCCATGATGTAATTCTAATTTTGATTATAAAGCATTTCATTCATGAAGTCCTTAAAAATTTTCCTCACATACACCCAATCACCTCCGTACTAGCCCAACCGACCTGTGTCTTCCCTTCATCCAGATAGATCTCATACCAGATCTCTCCGGTATCTTCAATCTTCTCCTGGTATCTGGTCGCTACGAAGGTCTGGCCCTGGTTTGCTGTTGTTATAATGCAATGGTCTCTCGAGCGGCCCCGATGACATCCTGGCACCTTGCCGAAACGATTCTGAATCCAATCGGCAGGAACCATATAATCAGACACAGAAGGGCGATCGCGAATGCAATCGCAATTACATTGCCGCTTTTTTCTCCGTAATATTTCTGTCTGTTCGAGAAATATCGGTCCTCCGATTTTTTCCTGATCGAGTAGAAGATCCGCTGGAACTTGGTCTCGATTCCTTCCCAGTCAAATCGGTCATTATAATCATTCGTAAAGTTATAGGCCCAGAAGCCGGCGAGAATTGGCACAGCAACATACAGGGCCAGCGTAAAAATAACTACGAGTACTGTGATCGCGTTTGTGCCTGCTGTATCCACACCTGCCCCATCAAAAAAGGCATTCAGGTAAGACAGCCATTGGCCGGTAAAGATTGCTCCAAAGAAAGCAAACAGATTACCAACACCGGTCCTGGGAACCAGCCAGTTTAAAAGCCCGAACACAGCTCCTCCAGCCAGAACCCAAATTAACCAGTGATGTAATGCCTTAGAAATTCCCTTTGCCACTTCAAAGAAGAGATATGCCAGAGAAATCGGCCAGTACACAATCCAGTGAAGGATTTTGGCCCCGACGGACATTTCTCTCTCCTCAAAAGCATCTTCCTGCGGCATATCGATGCCATAATTGTTTACGATTACATTCTCCCTATCCATTGTTGTCCCTCCTATCATCTCTCTACTCTGCAGGTAATTGCCTTAAGGAAATGTCCATACGCCTTATCGCATAGATTTCCAAGCCATCCGAATAATTTGGGTAGTCCAATTACCAGGCCCGCTACAGCTGTTCCAATGAGAAGCAAAATCATTTGAATCAGCCAAATGCCAAAAAGCAAAATTCCAAGCAAGCCAGGTCCGTCATACTCATAATCATAGTCAAAATCATCGTCACGGATATACTCAAAATAGCCTACGATCGGAGCAGCCACAACAGCCGCTACTACTAGAAGGGTTTCGCCAATTCCTTGCATGCCTATTGAAGAAATAAGTAACCATGACACGAGCAAGACACCGCCAACAATGCAGATTGGAATTCCCATTTCCCTTATGGCATTCAGTGCAGCCGCCAATGCCTTAAATACGACTCCCAACATAAAGAAAATCACGGCAAATATTGCCGACCAGAAAATTACAAATGCTACCATTTTTCCTCCTCTTATCTATAAGCTTGTTTTCTGTTCCTCTCTACTTAGTAATAGGAGGTGGTACGCGTTTTTTACCCCTCTGCCGAAAGATTTTTTAAAATTTTCGAGACGGCATGAAACTACGCAATCACCTTCTCGCTTGCCCAGCCGACCTGTGTCTTCCCTTCATCGAGGTAGATCTCATACCAGATTCGGCCATTGGAAGCTGTCTCCTGATTTCCGGTCGCTATGAAGGTTTCACCCTGATTTGCGGTTCTCAAAACATCATAATCCGTACCCGGACCGGATCTAATTTTTGCAGTACCCACAGTAATAACCATTGATTCCACCTCCTGCGTGTCCTTAACATTAGCCCCTTCCGTCTCCTTCTCGTCCACATCGTCAGCAGCGATCTGCTCCTGAATGAATTCAATCGCATCTGCGCCTTTCTCGTTGACGAATCCAGACCCGGTCGGAAGAAACCATATAATGAGACACAGAAGGGCAATGCAGACCGCATTCGTAATGACATTGCCTATTTTCTTCTTATAGAATGCCTTTTTCTTCTCGAAATATTGATCCTCCGTGCGCTGTTTTAACGTTTGAAAAATCCGCTGGAACGTTCTCTCAATTCCTATCCAGTCAAATCGTTTGTTTAAGTCATACGCGAAATCATAGACAAAAACACCTGCGACGCTTGGCACACAAACGTAAACTACTGCGAAGAAAGCAATGATTATGATTGACTCAATGACCATAAGGGCTATATTTCCATAATTGCCACCCCACAAGTCTTCCAAGGAATTCAGATAAGATACCCACTGGTTCGTACCGATTATCTTTGCAATGTCCAACAGATTATGAATCCCCAATTTTGGAAGTTGGAAATTTAAAAGGACCGACGCAAGAATCCCGACACCAATTGCAACAAAAATTTCCAGAAAGCGTAATCCCTTAGAAATTCCCTTAATTACTTCAAATACGAAATATGCCAGGGAAATTGGCCAGTACGCAAGCCAGTGACCGAGTTCGGCGCCGAAAGGCAGTCTTCTCCTGTCCTTCGTTCTACCGAGCTTTTCATCAATCGTATTGAGCACCTTGTTCTGCGCAGCCTTTTTCTCTGCCTTACGCAGCAGCGATGCAATCCCGTGGTCGCTGATGCCGAAGTGGTCATGGACCGGGTTGTAGTAGTTCAGGATAAAATCCGCATCATCTCTGAAACCGTAGTAATGACTGGCGACCTCTGCAAACGCCTTCAAGGTTTTTGGCTTCATTTCAACAAACGCAAACATATAAGGCGTCAGCTTCGGATACTTCAATAAGAGCTTAAACGCAGGGATATTGTCAGCAACATCCTGGTCTCCGCAAAGGCTCTTAAGAATATTGAACAGGTCGACCAACGGCACATATGCCGTCCCCTTTTCCTGTCTTAACGCAAACGCTTCTTTGCCTTTCGCATCCATTTTTTCGGAAAGCTGCTCTGCAGTACTGACGTCATTAATGTCCAGAAACTCATACAGGCTTTTCTGAATCTCAGGATAACGCTGAGAGATTTCATCAACCTTTTTAGCCTCCTCATGCTTATCAATGGCTTTCCGGATCTTTAAGACTGTCGATTCCCGAAAAAGGTTTACGATCAACGGACCTGAAATGTCTTCCTCTTCGCCTTCTTCATCCGTGAGATCATTTGCTTTTGCATACTTCTCTTCTTTACCCGGATCAAAAACCTTCAGTTCCTTCTTCAGCATCTCAAGGATAGCCTTCCGGTTTTTTCTTTCTGACGGGTAATAATTAAAAAAGAATTCCACATCTGCTTTTCTTATTTTTTTAGAGGTACCAACTAGTGCAAAGTACTCTCTCGCAAAATCAGTTGAAGTGCCTTCTGTCTCCTCACCGGAATTCCTGTAATAATGAAAGAGCTCTTTGCGAAGTTCGGCATCCTTCAAAATCGCTTCAAATTTATCCGCTTTTTCTAACCGGGCCTGATCTCTTTCTGCAGTTTTCTCATTTGCCCCATTGATGCTGGCATTCCATCTCTTACGCGTGTCCCGAATCTTTTCTTCGAGTTCCTGTACAGAGAGATCCGCGTGATCGATCTTATAGAGTTTCAGTATGTTTTCCCGAGAGATATCAATGCCATATTTGCTCAGAACCTTACTCTGTATATCCTTCATGTTTCCTCCTAACATCGATCCAATCGACTGGTGATTGCCTTAAGAAAATGTCCATATGCTTTCTCGCACAAATGAGAAAGGCCCTCAAACGCCATAGAAATATGTTCCAGCAAAAAAGCAATTCCAACTCCGGCAATATAAAAAATGCCGAGAAAGACAAGGAGCGACTCGCCAATGAAACCTGTGAGGAATAAATTTAGCAAAACCATTACAATGATTACACCTATGACAACCCAAAAGTTGTCCCAGAACACACCTTTGATGTAATCACCGCCGCCCATATACACCAGAATCAACCCAACTATCACCAGGGCGGGGATCCCGACGACGTACAGCCCTTTTTCCAACGCCGCCAGCAAGGCGGATAAAGCAGCAGCCAGCACCTTAAATACTGTTCCTAGTGCGAAGAAAATAATTGCGAATAACGCCGACCAGAAAATTGCAAATGTTACCATTCCCTCTCCTCTCACGCATATTCCCGGAACCGCACAAAACGGAATACGGAAACCTTTCTGACACTCCCGTCGGAATTGCGTACCGACCGGCTCTCCCGCTCCGTGCAGCCGCTCACCACGCGGATTCCGTCCGCACGAAGCATTTTTGTCAAAATGTAGACCAGGGTGAACTCTCCCTGCAGCATCACCGTCACCTGGGATGAATCGCCATTACAGTATTTATGTGCGAGCCTACGAATCTTCCCGTAAAAATTCATCGCAACTGTTTTGACATCATCCTCACCCATTTCCGGAGGAACCTCCGGAAACGGCAGATCAACGATCTGCCCGTATCGCATTGCCGCGTTTCTCTGCGGATCATCCCACTGACCGGATGGATGATTTGATAAATTAATAAATAATCTTGACATACACTTACTCCCCTCATTTCTCAATTTGTTTTCCAGAAATGCTCCCGTCCGGATTCGAACCGGATCAGCCCTTTCCACTCGAATGTGAAAAGCAGGAGCTAGAAAGGAGACACACTCTCTCTGATCTCTCATCCCTAAGAGCGTGCGGTGAAAGTTATATGGAAGCTATCACCCTACAAAAGCACGAAACCATACACAGAAATTGTCAGATTACAGATTTCGTGCCGTAAAAAAGCAAACGTCAAATGACTCACCATCATCTATCACTTATATATAGGCGTTAAAAAGCGTTTTTTACTCATAAGCATTTTTTCTGCTCTTTGTTCTCTTCACTTAGTAATAGGCAGTTGCAGGCATTTTTTTACGGTTCCATGGAAAATTATTTAAAATTTTCATAAAAAAAACATGACGGTAATTTTTTACCGTCATGAAGGATGCATTCATTCTGAAATTTAGGCCAACGTTCCATCAAGTGGATTACGATCCGATTCCATGTTTCTCTCGTCGATTATTTGTTAATCCACCACTCAGATGCCATAATACGATCCGGTTTCTTTGGGGTATTGGACTTTATATATTTCACCCGCAACTTGATCTTGTCTCCCTTCTCCAGATTAGCAATTTTAGTTATATCATCTTTGATATTTTTGTCTTGGTAGCATCGAACTTTTTCCGTACCATCAGACAAGCGCACATAGACACAGTACCCTTTATCGTTATTCTGTCTAGTTACATCCGTAACCACAGCGTCCTGCAGAGGATTAGAAAGGCGTTCCATGACTTTTCGAGCAGGCTCCAGCGGAAGACATGACTTGTAGTCCGGTACGTCCTTTGTTTTGGAATCAAGCGGCATGTAGACTACATGCTGGTTCTTATCCTTAGACCAGCTCAGTTTGCCATTATACTGATCGAGGTATGTATCAGCGTTGTCCTGTCTGGCCACTCCGAGATAAGTAGTGTACATATCTGATTTTGTGTAGCCCTCTCCCATTCCGGAGATGAACATCTGCTTATAAGTCTCAATCTCATCAGTACAGTCTGTTTCTACAGGATTCACTAACCGGAATCGCTCCTTCTGATCCATGCAATACAGATGAATATTCACCAGAGACACTTTCCCCATACCATAAGGCTTTCCACTTCCGATCAGATAACTCTCCGGCTCACTTTCGTTCTGCAGGCGAAGGCTCATCAGTACAAGGCCGAGTTCATCCGGCTTTAAGTTTTCAAAGTCAATTCTGCCATGGAACGCAACCGGCTTTTTCGGTGTTGCAAGTACAACCTGAAGTTTGGACTGAATCTTTGTATTCTGTTCTTCACCGGATTTCTGATTTCCTGTGGGCTTCGCCACCTCGTCCATAGACTCAATTGCCTTGCTCCGCTTCCAGTAAAATTTGTAGCCATTCAAGTGGAAAGGATTCATATTATAGGTGTGAAGCTCATCTACGGGCAAAAGCTTATCTGATTGATCATCATCTATCTGATTGACATACATCGGGAAAGATGTTGCCTTCGGCCCGGATAGTGTAAGAGATATATTTCTTGTTGTAGGCACAGAATCAGCCACACAGTTTTCAAAGTAGACGCGTCCCTTTAAGCTCACCTTTTCTTCGGTATATCCGAAGATTGCTTTGGCATAGTCGAGCCCGCTCCCTTCTGTTACTGTGATCCCATCCTTTGCGCGATGGTCAAAGTAAATACGGAAATACGGAGTCGGTCCAAAACCAACCAATTTATCTTTTCCATCTATTTTTTTTACCTTATAGAAGAAGAGTTTCTCCTCCCCTTCTTCCGGCAACGCATAGAAATCCGCTTCATCTTCAAGCTTTTTATTTTGAATGCAGTTCCGCTTATAATCATCCATGTAGGATACTGCCAGATTCAGATCTACGGCGATTGAACCATTTCCACTCGCTTTAGCAGCAGAAACAAGGTAATGATGTTTCTTACCATGAATCCAGCCGGAATTAAGAAGAACGCCCTCTTCATCACTTCCGCATAAGCTAAGTTTCTGAGATGTACGGTCATAGTAAAACTTGGTCTTTACTCCGCGGTATGGTCGATAATCCGGATTTGCATCTCTGTCGTCCGGTGCATTTTTATCATTTCTATCAATTTGAGTTGTATACATGTACTGATTTTCGGCAAGCTTATTTGCTTTTCGAAGATCAGCCTCATGGATCCGAAAGAAGGTTGTCCCCGTAGCACCAAATTCCTGAACCGGAATGATAGAATATTTACCATTCTTGTTTACGATCCATCCTGCCTTCACATCGTCAGGAACCTGCATAACACTCGGAAGAGCATCTTTGTTCCCTGATTTCTTCTGATTTTCTTTTGCATTCTCACGACGCTGCTCTGATTTCATTCGGTCGGAGTATTCATCTCTCACTTTTTTGCACTTCGAGGCAAACTTACGATAAAGGAATGTCTCATCTGTAACCGAATCCGGATAGGAGCCGCTCAGGAGTTCTGCATGGGACCGTACAAAACCACGCATTGTACTTCCCGGAATTGCAAACTTTCCATTGCCGTTTCTGAAAAAAGGACGTGGTCCGTTATTCTGCTTTTTCGTATCATCTTCCGTTTTTTTACCACTCTCAGCCCCGACGTGTAGGTTGCTGGTTACTTTTAGATCGTACTCAATATGCCCTGTAAGGGTTCCCTCCTGGGACACATTAAAGGCGGGGACTTCTTCGATCGAAGAGATATCCTGCTTTGCTTCTCCTTCCAGCATCGGAATAAAACTATAGGGGGAAAGGGCACTTTTCATCGTTTTCTCTTCTTTTTTATTGTCGCCCATGCTTTATACCTCCTTTCCTGATTTATAATCCTCGAAAACGGTTTCTGCAGAATAGGCAAGTCCATCCTCGTCATAAGAGATCAGATGTCTGATCGTCAATTTCCTACCAAAATTTGAACGAAGAAGAACTGTTTCGTCATACCAGTTATCTTCACCGTCATCTTCCTCAATCGTAAGGACAGCCTTCAGTCTTCCATCGATTCCTTCGAACACATGGAGTTCCTTACCGCCGCCGAACGCTCTTGCCTCAATCAGATGTTCCATGGAAACGTCAGAATCCTCTGCTGAAAAAAATCCTGTTCTGGAATCCTCCTGAATCCAGAGGAAGGAAAATCCATTTTCATCCAGCACCTGTTTTGATAGTGCTGTATCGACCGGTATGTTCTGATGATTAAATTTCATTTCAATCCCCCTCCAAAGCCGCAAGCAGTTCCTTAATATCGCGTTCCTTGATGTCGTTTTCTGCATTTCCAAAATTTAGGCGTTTTTTCTCAAATACCGCCTTATTACCATTCCAGGAAAGGTCAATGCCTTGAAGTCTTCCGAATCCGACACTGCTTCCGCCACCGATTCTTACAAGGCCCAGTCCAAGATCACGAAGTGCCAGGAAGGCAAAAGCATTAGCGATCTTTTTGTTTCTCTCATCAAGCCCTTGATCTACAACAACACGAATTTCCAGTGGCTTCTGCGGCTTTGAAAGTATCTCAGCGCACATCTTTGCTCCCGTTATTGTGCCACCAAACACACGGTCAACGCGGATTCTCGGGTAAAGCGTTCGTTTCGGATGATCTATCTCAATATCCTGTGTCAGTATGTGGCTTGCGGCCTTCGTGTTATGATCAGTGGGCTCAGCGCCAAAGATATCTGTCAGCACTTTCTCCTGCATTCCAAGCGTATGGACTACTTTCTCCGTATAACTCCGCATGATGCCCTTGAGCGAGGTCCCGGGTATATAGAAGTTCGTTTCATCTCCTCCATGGGACATATTGACAGCATCAGCAATATCAGGTTTCTCGCCGCTGCGGACGATCAAGCCCTCCGGAATATCAGCTCTGAGAACCCAGAGATTCCCTCCTTCATCCGCCATATCTTTTAGCGAGATCTGATTGCCATTCTTTTTTTCATCAAGTAAGGCAAAGGATGCTTCCGGTCCTTCCAGATAAGCATCAAGATCCTCTTCTTTCGTCAGATCAAGATCTCTCTCATATGCGTAGTCAACAGAGAGAAGTCCGGCGCCGCTTCTTGTCTTTGCACCGAAACGAATCTTCCCCTGTGCAATGGCTGCGACAATCTCATGGAACATTGTTCTCTCAAGTTCCGCTTCATTCTCATCTTTTGCAAACATCTGGATACGAATCTGTGCCTTAGCGCCGGCAGCAAGGTAATAATTTGTATATAGTCCACCATCCTCTGCAACGCCGGTTTTATAGTCGATGCGAACTCCCATTCGTTCTTCAACATCCGCGTGATGGAGAATCGCGTCATAGAAGTAGATGGAAGATTCGCCGTCAATATCTCCAAGAAGTGCTGCCTTTTCGCTTCGCACAGTAGAGTCCGGGCAAAGGTAATGCTTCACCACACCGGCAAGGGAGGTTCCGGGAATGATATACTCTCCATTCCCATTAATGGCCATGGAGAAATGTTCCTCATCGGAGCCACCGATATGCAATGCACTTTTTAAGTGCACATTGATGAGGCCATAAATCACTCTGTTGAACTGTCTCATTTCTCAGCGCCCTCCTTCCGAATCAGATCATATAGCACCAGATAGAGATATTCTGCCTTCTGGTAAAACTCATGCCTCGCCTGGAGCGAATCTCCGGTGAGATTCACTAATTGCACAGTTGCAAAGTCGCCCGCATAGGCATTGAAAGAGACATTGTCTTCTGTCAGTTTGTCCAAGGCCTCGCTCAGTTTCCAACGCGTATTATGTGAACGGTCTAAAACAATCTCTGTAGTATCGTACATGTCTTTTGTGCCGGTTTTCAGGTCCTTGCGGAACCGTTGTACCTTGTACCTATCATTAATTTCTGTGTCAGCCCCCTCATTCTGAAGAATACTCTCTAGAAGACTTAAAAGGCACATGATCTGTGTCGGTGAGAACTTATCCGTCAGTCCTTTATTCTTCTTTGCACATTCCAAAGCCTCAATACGCATCATGCGGTTCATACGGTTTCGGTTGATTCGCTCCTGCATGGCTTGAAGCATTTCAAGAGTCTGAGGATCGATATTTTCCAACGTCTGCCCACCATTTTTTGTCTCATCGGGCTTCAGCGAACTCATTGCATCTGCCGCAAAATCCGGATTAATCAGGATCGTTCCATATCCTTCATTTCTCCGAAGACCGATGCCTTCATTTTCGAGTTCACGTTCTGCGTGTGAATCCGGTGTACCCTCAATTTCATAGTACCAAATGCTTCCTGCCTCGATCGCACCACGGTTTTCCGGCCCGGCTTTCCATGTATGGTTGAAACCAAGTGTCTCACGTGATGTAAGCTGTGCTCCAAGGAACTTAACGCTTGCAAGATGAAGCTTATTCTTAAGATAAGAAGGATCCGGTATACCGGTTTCCATACCATTATCATCCAGAAGAAGAATGTCTGAAAGAGCGTAGACAGCAAGCAACTTCCCCTGTCCCTTCTCTTTCAAACCGTATAATGATTTCCGGTTGATTTCGTCACCGAGTTTCGCAACGGAAACATGACATCTGCCATATCCTGCAGATCTTGATCCGCCAATGAAGAGATCCGTATCATTGATTTCAGAAACAATTCGATCCGCAAGTACTTCATCTTCTGTACGGACAAAGCCAAGGAATGTTTGTCCCTTTTCTATTGCCTCGTACCGAAACATCGTCTTTCCTGCTCTGCTCTGTGCAATTGCAATATGCAGATTTGCTGTCTTCTCTGTATCAAAGGTCAAGATTTTCCCGTCCTGAATCGTTCCAAACTTACCAAGACCGGCGCTCTTCTGTGCTTCGCCTTTCGCATTTCTGTGATCAAAATTCGGTTTCTCAGAAAGCGTAACCTGGAAGGCGTTTCCATGTGCTTTCCGTACTTCATGTTTCGTTGCAAAGTACACCGGAGGAACAGGGAACATCCCCGCCTCTTTGCCATTAACCATTGCGCATGGATATGCGGGATCAAAGAAGACCTTCCTCAAAAGATCGTCTACCTGAATGGACGGATCGCTCTTCAGAAGAGAACCAATCACCGTACCACGGATCGTAGAGCCAGGCAGATAGGAAAATGACCCTGAGCCATTCTGAGAAAGCTGCAGTCCAACCTTCACAGGTTCCTTTGCCGTAATGTGTATAGAAAGAAAGATCATCTTCTCTCCTCCTTTGCAAGTGTACATTGTATGAGTCCACGTCCCTTGCTTTTCTGCATACCAATGTGTTGTAAAGATCTGACCGCGTCGGTAAAGAGCTTTTCCTCTGCCGTGGTCAGGCTCTGCATGGCAAGAACTGATGCATTGAATGTCAAGCCCTGGTCGATGAGGCGCATGCTGCGAAGGCTGTGGTCTTTCACAATTCCCTGATCATCAATCTGCGTCGTTGTTGCAACCGTGCTCAAGCTGTTCTGAACCTCATCCCGGTATAGTTTTCCATCCTTTATAGCCTGATGGACAGAAGCAATCAATTCTTCCGGAAGCGTCAGATCGGAGAAGTGTAGAATCGCCGGATCTTTCTCGCCTCGGACATCTTCTGCTCCGAGTAGGTGATCGATGTCAACATCATCATATCGCTGTGGCTGAAGGTCCACCAGATGCTCCATCTGCTCTCTAATGTGTCCCTTAATGGTTTTGGCATTCATATATGGAAGACCATTCTCATCAAATCGTGCTTCCTGGTCGATGACGCCAGGAACAGACTCTCCGCTTCCAGGCATCATGTCTGTGCAAGTGGATACCCGGATTATATATTCATCCATTGTCAATCCTCCTTTTTAATCTGTGTATCCAGATCCAGGATCTCGATGAGATCGAAGTCAATACTGTGATCTACACCATTTCTACTATCATAGCCATTCTCCACAAACTCTGCGCCATTGCTTCCGCCCATACGTGTGTAATCAACATATTCCTGTGCGTGGGGCTTTCCCTCGTAGAGCGCATTACGATAATTCTTAAGTTTGCCTCTGACAGCGGTCGATTTCAGGTCTTCCATCCTCTTGTGGTAGTACGGAACCGAGTTCCTTCTATCATTACCTTCATGCAAATACAATGGCTTGTCTGTGAGACTGCCGCCTCTGTATTGCGTCTTGCGAATCTCCCCGAGATCTCCTGTTATCTCTCCCTGCACTATCAGATAATCCATTACGGATTCATCCAACTTCGGATCAAGCGGCAGAATCGATTTCGCATTACTGCACAACTCTTCCGCAAGTTCATGCGCACGGAAGAACGGATAGTGTCCGTGTACCATGGCAACTCCTGCGCATGCGCGAAGAAGAACGCCCTCTGCAGGCTGCTGCTTCTCAATCTCCTCAAGAACCGTTTCCGCAAGAGAAACTCCAATTCTTGCATCGCAGACAATACAGATATCATCACCGGAAAGGATCAGCGGGCGAAGTGGTAAAATCATTCTTCCATCCGAATCCATATTAAAGGAGATGCTTCCCTGATCAATCAATGTGTTTGCGCTCTCCGCAACCATGGAAATAGCATTTTTTACAGCACCTCGATAGCAACGGTCCAATGATTCTGAGAAATCACGGAACTCTTTTTTGTACTCCTCATTACGTTCGGTTAGATCCCCATCTGACGGATGTCTTGTATGGAAGTCATTGACAAAGTTGTTGATCTTCTCGCCCATCTTGTTGCCATCAATGGCAATCACAGCAATATAATCCTTCACACCCTTTGTACCACCAAGATCCTCAAACTCCTTCGCAAAGCGATACTTTGTCATGTCAGGAAGAAGAGGTGCAAAGAACTCATCCTGCATTTTCAGAGCCACATCGGACTTGAAAGCCTCTTCAGAAGAGATTGCCTGTCCATTTCGAATCTCCACTGCAGGCTTCTGTAATTCCTCACTCATCTTGGCACATCCGGAACCAATGTAGCGGAATGATCCAAGGCGAAGCGATTTCTTCTCTTCCAATCTTATATAAAGTCGGTTAATGGCATTCTCAATCTCTTCCGAAGTGGGATCATAAGAGACCGTAGCCATAAACAGTTCTATGCCAGGGCACTTTTTTAACACCGATGTGCTGAAATTCCGGGTAAAACTCTTAGCCCCATCCTCCGTATCAAATTCATAGATGCTCTTACCACCGCCGGCAAAGACGGAACGGCCATCTCCAAGAAAATCGTCCGAATACGGGATCATCCCTTCATTACTCTTCATCTTATCCTCTCCGCTCAGAAGACGAATGATGATTGATGCGCCCACATTTCGTGAGAGCTTGTTTGTGTTGAAAATGTATCGCTGTTTCTTGGAAACTTCCATAACAACCAGATATTTCAATGTCTTTCCTCCTTGTATTTTTCCCATGCTCCTTCCCTCTCTTCTCTAAGTCTGTTAAAATTATTTTTCATCATTATATGCATTTTGGGTATAAACTTTGGCCAACCATGATCATTTTTCGTTATAATGTCCAAATGATATAAATGAAAATGAGCTCTATCCAGTCCCTCGAATTACTTCGATTAGTCAAATCAAAATCACATCCTCCTGCTCGACAGATCGATCCTCTTCCCATTTCATCACACCGCTCTTGGAATTGATTTTATAGACGCGAATGCTATCTTCCTCCGAGCAGAACCTAGGAATCTCTCGAATGAGCCTATCAAATTTCGATCGTGAGACATTGATCTCAAAGCCGGACATCTGAATGCGATATCCATAGCCTTGCAGGAGCTTTGCGAATTTTCTTCGCTTCTTGTCATTGGTAATGTCATAAATCACAAGCGCATAGACCTTGTCGGACTCATCGTCCTGCTCCGGGCCAAAGAAATAATCTTCTCTTTCCATGCTTATCTCACCTGTATCGGAATATAAATCGACGGATCATTTTCCTGAATCGCCTTTTCCAGCTGGTTAATCTGATATCCGATCGCCGTACGAAATGTCATTTTGTCTGCGGATTTCACATATTGCATACGCGTTTCCAGCTTACTGTCAAACTTCGAGAGATATCTCCGCAACCCCTCATGGGTCAGATAGCAACCGTCATTCTGATCATCTCTTTCGAAATCGTCATGCCCAATCTCATGCCCATTCAGAAGGCTCATGGCAAGCGAATCAACAATCACCGCGCGCCATTCCTCCAGCAGATCGCTTGCCAGTGTGGGATGATGCTCCCGATCCTGGTGCGTCAATCCGAAATATGGATTCAAACCCTTGAGTTCGATTTCACAATAGATCTCATTCAACAGTACGGAATATCCAAAGCTGATCAAGGAATTAAACGGATCCTTCGGCGGTCTTCTGCTTCGTCCCTGAAATTCAAAATCAGGATCCAAGCATTTACATAAGCCGGAGAAATACAGCTTTGCCGCCTCGCCCTCATAACCCATAATCTGAGGAATGTCCTCACTATTCCCGACCTTTTCTCTGCATCGCAGCATTTTCTGTTCTAGGTCATCGATGGGAACCTGTCTTGATCTGGCATAACGCCGCAGGACCGTGAGCTGATTTATGATTTTTGCTGAGATAATCCGCTTTGAAAATTCGACCGCGAACGGTGTCTCATACAGAGTGCATTGTGCCCGCTGCAGCTCCGCATCCACATGATCCGTGGATATCAACCGGCCGAAATATGTTCCACCCTTTGAAAAGAATGCAACGGGAATGCCCCTTTTCAGGCACTGTTCCATACATGGAGTCGATAATTCAGCCTTCCCAAGGATAAAAATTCCGCTGACGGTTTCCGCCGGTACAAATTTTTCCGCTCCGTCCTTAGGCTTGATTGTTAGGCGATTTTCGGACATACCTAGTTTCGCGCCATTTTCGCTGATATAAATGACACTCACGTTTTCTCCCCCTGTCATGTGTTTCTGTCATATGAAATATAGACCATGTCGAAGCTGAATGCGTTAAAGAAATCAAGATAAGATCGCGAATCCTCCCATCCCCATGCCGGTTTTGATACCAACGCCGGCATATTCGCCAAAGCGTAAGAGGAAACGGATGTACCGTTTCACCATTTCTTCGCCCTGAATGCGGAAGTCTAGTGTTCCCACAAAACCCGGCGCCCATGTCCGTTCAAAAGGATATCGCTCCGTGTGAAGGTTGTATTTCGTAATGGTGATCATGTCAGCAATTTCATCCAGCAGATCCTGATCTGCTTCCATCGCATTGCCTTGATCCGTCACTGTATTGCATTTCGTGATCAGGCTTTGGAAAATCAGGCGGGGATCAGGAATGACGACATATTTCCCCTGCTGTTTAAATGCTGTAGGTGTCAAAAAGGCGATTCGAAATGAATCCTTTGACTTCTTCTGTTGGAATTCATCAATCAGTTCCTGATCCGATAATTCAATGATTTCCTTATTTAATACATGAACTTCCTTCGTACCTTTCCTGCCATATCTCAGCCAAAAATGATCGAACTCCGATGACATCAGAACGTCTGTCAAAAATTCGGACGTATTTGTATTTAGGGCATTCACTGTCCAGATCGTCTTTCCATGTTTATTGGAGACAAACTGACTATACGAATGCTGACCTTCTTCATGCATTTCGGTGGCAAAATCCGATCCTGCTGCCTTCATTAAGACGCCCTGCAGGTTCGACGCCTTTTGGAAATGAATGTCCGTGCGGTCCAGTTCGAGCTGAATTTTTGTAAGCATTGGTCTCACATAAGCCTTTCAAATCTTGATACATATCTGTTGTTGAATGATTTTATTATATCGCATTTCTGGCTTGGCCACATCATTTGCAGAAATTTTAGGTGAGTTTGACAGGTACTGATGATTTACCGTTTACCTCATTCATTGATAATCTCTAAAACAAAATGGCTAGGAGAATTTAAAACACTCTCCTAGCCATTTTATTTCATCACAATCCTTTTTACAGTCAAATATATCGATTAGAACGAATCCGGAGGCTGGCTTACATTGTTTACCGAATTTTGCGCAAAAAACTACTTCAAAAAGAAGCAGATTTTCTTTCCATCTCCTCGCGGAGATTTGGTTTCTTAACAAACCGCAAATCGCGTAGCAGACTGGGAGAACGGGTCTCCATCTCCTCGCGGAGATTTGGTTTCTTAACTTGTCAGGAAAACTCCGAATTGTTCGTTAAAAACCAGTTTCCATCTCCTCGCGGAGATTTGGTTTCTTAACTTCCCATTCCTTCCATCACCATATATGTTTCTTGTTACAACCAGTTTCCATCTCCTCGCGGAGATTTGGTTTCTTAACTTGATGGGCAGGATCTGGAAAACGAAATTAAGCGTGTTTCCATCTCCTCGCGGAGATTTGGTTTCTTAACAAGCACAATATCAACGGACATCCTTATGAGGACGAGTTTCCATCTCCTCGCGGAGATTTGGTTTCTTAACTATCATACACCGATGGCGAGTCCGTCGTTCATGTAAAGCATGTTTCCATCTCCTCGCGGAGATTTGGTTTCTTAACCAGTAAAAAGGACGACACGGAGAGAAATTATCGCGTTTCCATCTCCTCGCGGAGATTTGGTTTCTTAACAGGTCGAGTAAATATCCCATTTGGTAAAATCGCATTCACAGTTTCCATCTCCTCGCGGAGATTTGGTTTCTTAACCTGAGAAAGAGACCATAAGTGGTGGAAGATTTGGCGAGTTTCCATCTCCTCGCGGAGATTTGGTTTCTTAACTTGATGGTGATTTTTGGGTTGACGTAGACGTAGAGTTTCCATCTCCTCGCGGAGATTTGGTTTCTTAACGTGTTGATCTCGCAAACGATCAGGCTGTAACACTTACGTTTCCATCTCCTCGCGGAGATTTGGTTTCTTAACCCTGCGCCTTGGATCCGTTAAGGAATCGGCCTTCATACAGCCATTTGCGGGGCAAAATGTGTGATGAAATTTAATCGGGCGGCCTTTCATCCCTATATCCCCTTCCGCCGACAAAATAAGCGGTGCGGGGGAACCCACAGTTTTCATCCCACATTCGTTCTCTTGTAGTTTGTAATATACCATATTTTAGTATCCCTGTAAATAAGGTTAAATTCCCACAGTCACGCCGTACCAACTTTTACATTTTTCTTTTAAATCCCTGTTATTATTTCATCTTCGCAAGTACATCACCAATATCCCCATCGATGCAGATGCTCCTGTTTGCAATTTCGTCCGGACAAAATGCCTCGCCATAATTGATACAAGTATACACTGACTTTTTATTTGCCAGT
>Ga0256404_1004332_pt1 | contig 27041 bp, 23 predicted proteins | sample RumenRJG_01DNA_FD_185990 | JGI IMG/M metagenome (GOLD analysis project Ga0256404, IMG submission 185990) | Bovine rumen microbial communities from Lethbridge, Alberta, Canada - RJG_01 | ecosystem: Host-associated > Mammals > Digestive system > Stomach > Rumen | place: Canada: Alberta | collected...
TGACGGAACTTGGATACAAGATATTGAATGTTGTTACATGGCAAAAGACCAATCCACCACAAAATATTTCCTGCCGCTTCTTCACTTATTCTACTGAGTTTATCATTTGGGCTCGTAAATCCAAGAAAACGGCTCACAAGTTCAACTATGAGTTAATGAAGCGCATCAACGACAACAAGCAGATGACCGATGTGTGGCGTCTGCCTGCTATTGGCCGATGGGAGAAAACATGTGGCAAACACCCCACTCAGAAACCGCTTTCGCTTCTCACACGTATCATCCTCTCCTGCACAGAGAAAGGCGACTGGGTTTTGGACCCTTTCAGTGGCAGCTCTACGACGGGTATTGCTGCCAATCTTTGCGGTCGCAAGTTTTGCGGACTTGAGCAGGAAAAAGAATTCTTCGATATAAGCGTTGCCCGCCGAAAGGAGTTGGATGACCCAGCAATATATAAATCCCTTAGAAAGCACCTCTCAGACTTGCTCGTTGCGGAGTCATCCGAGAACGATATGGAAATGGCATGCGAAGAGGAAGAAATGGCTTATGGTCTGCTGCCTTTTGACACAAAGCCGATGGCCGTAGTATGAAGCAAGCCTAAGATTATTCTGCCACGTTTTAGAATTAGTGAACTTGAAATGAATAGACTCGTCATCATAGGTAACGGCTTCGACCTGGCTCATGACTTGAAGACAAAATATGAGAACTTTATTTATTGGTATTGGGAACAGAAGTTTGTGACGCTTCGAACCACTCATTCTACAATAGTTCAAGATCCTCTCTGTACGTTGGAGAATTATAAGTCGGAATGGTTTACGTATCTCTATTGTAATTCAGCAGAAATAAAGGATTTAGACGGGAAGGGCTTGTATCAATATATAAAAAAATATGTACACAGGTTTGCCATACATAATACTCCATTCTTCGAGAACATTCATAAAAGTATTGAGACAAAAGGCTGGGTAGATATTGAGAATGAATATTATAATTTGTTGGAGGCATACTCGCTAAAGCAGTATGACGAGGAAAAAATCCACCAACTTAATGAACAACTTAAATATTTGCAGGAGTTATTAACCGATTATCTTAAAACAATAAACGAGCAAGACACTCCCGTAAATGAAGGTATCGAGAGAAGAATCTATGAGCCGATAAAAGAGAAGGATTTATCTGTTGAATATCGAAAAGATTTTAATGAATACATTGATTGGTGTAATAAGCAAGAAGAGCGATATTGGATTGTCTCATTATGTAGATACAATATTAATCCATCTGACGCGATAGCAGATGTCCTTCAATATAGGAAAGACCCGAGGGGATTTGCAAGATATCCAGATGCTTATATGCTCCCAGAAAGTATTATGCTGCTGGATTTCAATTATACCAAAACAAGTCGGGAGTATTTGAAGAAGGGCAGCATCTTTAGTCATATTCATATTCATGGTTATCTGGAGAAACCTGATACAATGATTTTTGGCTATGGAGACGAATTTGAAGACAAATACAAGAAACTTCAGAATCTTAATAATAACGATTGTCTCACAAATATAAAAACCATACGGTATCAAGAATCCGACAACTATAGGAGAGCACTATCTTTCATAGAGTCTGGCCCGTTTCAAGTATGCATTATGGGACACTCCTGTGGAAACTCTGACCGCACGTTGCTGAACACAATCTTCGAGCACAAGAATTGCATATCGATTAAACCTTATTTCCGTCGGATAAGTGAGAACGAAGATAACTACATTGAGCTTATCCAAAACATTAGCAGAAACTTCACAGACATGAAACTTATGCGAGATAGAGTTGTGAACAAAACATATTGTGAGCCTCTTGTCCCCAGGACAAAATAAATTCCTTTGTCCCAAGATTATCTACATGATTGTGACAAGAGACAAAGAATCCTATGACAAATATAACAATATTGTCCACAACATTCATTACTATTTCATGAAAAAGGGCACTTATGAGACCGATGAAATGACTCCTGAAGAGGTGAAAGAGTTTAAGAAAGAACATAAAGAAATGCAGGAGTAAGAGGACAGAGAATCCACCCTTATATAAACAAAGTACCGCCATGCTTGAAACCTGTAAAGGCTCTTGCATGGCGGTATCGCTTTCGTGAGCATTGGTGGTGCTCTTTTCAAGCTGGTGTTTGCAGCCAGATGGTTTTTTCACTACAAAAATACACTTTTTTTCGCGAAAAACACATTCGGGTGAATAATTTTTTTCAGCTGTCCTCGATTCTGGTACGACCTCGCGCTATCTTTGCACCCGATTTCTAAATCAAGAGATAAAACAAGCGCATTATTCACCCTCTAATACTATTTGAGGCACATACCCGACCTCGCACCTCCCAGAAAAACCAGAACACGTAACCTACAGGGCTCCGGAAACGTCACCGCTGAGAAAGCGTCCGCCACTTCCGGAGACGGGCCCCTCTGCGCCCAGAGAATTTCAAAAACAACAAAACACAATGTAATTATTATCATTAAATGACTTATAAAAAAGACGGCGAAGAGCCGTCAGGGATCTCTATGCCCAACAGCGAAGTGCACAACAGCATCTTCATCACCAACAACGGAACGCTGTTCCTCGACGAAAAATTCGCAGAGAAATACGGATTGACATTCGATGGCAATGTCATCAAAATAACAAAGATGCAGCCAGAGGCGCCAGTGGGCAATAACATGGAAAACACACCGATCTGCAACACCCGAGAAAGGAACGAAGAGAGGTTTCATTTCGTTCATCCGGAGATAGGAGATGAAGAGGCTTGGCATACTCACGATATGGTAAAGCGATTGGTTGTCAATTACAGGATGCCAGATATATGTGCGTTTCTAAAGGATAAGAATCAAGACAGAAAGTTATTGCTTCCTTCAAATCCAAGCTTTGTATATTTAGAGTTGGTACGAATGGGGATGCCGACAGGTGAAGGATTCAGCGAGAAAAACTTTAGCAATAACTATGTGAGATAGACTACGGCGAGGTAGTTCTCATTAAGCATCAGAATTTATTTTCTGGTGCTTTTTTTGTGCCTTCTTGTATGGGTGTGGCGGGAAATCTCGGGATATGACGGGATATCCCGGGAAATCTCGGGAAGGCCTGCTTAAAAGCCATACCGCCCTCAACAAATCACCATACCTTTGCAGCGCTTTCCGACAAAGAGACGGCTCACGTTGAGCGCTCGGGCAGCGGAGGCAAAGAAAAGAAATGGATGCAAAGATCCTTAAAGTAGTGAAAAGCGGTGAGATGATCTCCGTGCCCAGTGAGAAAGCCGAAGGCGGCAAGCTGAACAAGCGCACGCTCGTGTTGCAGGAACTCGGCGGCAAGTATGAGAACCAGTATGTGGTGAGCACCTTCGGCGCCCTGGCCAACGTGAAATGCGAGGACGGATGCCTCGTGGCCGCCACGCTGCGCTTCCAGACGCACGAGCACAACGGAGCGGAGTATCAGGACGTAGTGGCAACGGAGGTGATACCCTTGTAACGGTTAACGGTTAACGGTTATAGGTTAAAGACACCTGTCAACTGTCACCTGTCAATTATCAACTAAATTAAAAACCGAGTCGAAGGCGTGAGCGGAGGAAACGTATCCGGATGTAATTGAGCTCAAACTAAAAACTTCGCTTTTCCAAAGCTCGTAATTTCGACCAAAAATGATTAAGAACGTATTCGTAACAGATGCCGCAGAGATGCTGAAACGCATCAAGGGCGGCAAGAGAGTGGAAGGTGTGATGTTTATCGACAAGAACACGGGTAAGTTAACCTTCAGGGCTTACAACCGCCAGTGCGGCAAGCGACCCAAGGACCGCATGCTCTACCAGATGGAGCACGGCTGGCTGAAGGAATCCAAGGAGCGCATCAAGCTCTTCGAGAGCGTGCCCAAGGGTTTGGGCGCAGAGCGCATCATGGCCGTGTTCGAGCGCGAGACGAGAGAAACGGAAGGCGTGCTGACAGAGCGCGAGAAGGTTCATTTCTGCTAAGAAACAACGGCTATGGCAAGAATAGACATAGGACAGAACATCATGAAGCCCAAGGTGGTGCCGGCCACCGCCGAGGGCTTCTTCCAGGCTGCCGACGACCGCAAGACGGGACGCATCTGTGCAGACCTGGCAGACATGCTGGAGCAGAAGCTTCGCGGCGAGATGACGGAGGACGAGTATAAGGAGGCCAAGGGCAAGCTGAAACGCGGCTGCCGCTTCTACACCCCTCACGCCCATTTCAACAAGGGCTACAAGCGCAGCGACGGCGAACCGGTGGATTCGGGCAAGGCCGTCATCGACATGGACGGCTGTGCAGACTTCGCCCAGAGATACGAGCAGCATCTGAAAGGACGCGAAAAGGAGTTGGGCATCAACATGGTGAACATCTCCGTGAGCAGCACGGGCGGCCATGTGCTCTTCGACATACCGGAGGGACTGTCGCGCGAGGAGGCGCAGCAGTGGATGGCGCACCTCATGGGCGACGTGGCCTACGACAAGGCCGTGCACGAGCCCGAACGCGCCATCTACATTCCCTGCCGCGAGTATATCCTATATATCGACGAGGCGTTGATGTTTGGGGACGAACTGCATCCTGCAGAAGTGAAGAGTGAAGAACGAAGAGTGAAGAGTGAATCCTTAACCCAGAAATTCCCAACGGCATTCCGTGGAATTTCTTACAGCGTCATCATCAGCGAGTTCCTCCACCGCACAGGTGGCGAGCCCAAGGAAGGCGAGCGCAACAAGCGTCTGCACCAGCTGGCGGCCAATCTGCGCGCCGTCTGCGACAACTCGGAGGCCTGGCTGCTGGAACTGATGCCCCGTTACGGACTCGGCGAGGAGGAGATGCGCAGCATCATCCACTCCGCCTGCAAAGAGCCCACCAAGGGTTCGCGCCTGATGGATCAGATTGTAGAAGAGCTGGCCGAAAACGCTAACGATAACATTAACGTTAACGATGATGAAGATAATAACGGTCAATGTTCAATGCTCAATGTTCAATGGGACAAACTTCCTCAGGGCGTCAAAGAGTCGGTCGAATCCGCGGAGCCCCAACTGGCGATGCCGGTGCTGACGGCGATATGTCCCGCCATCGGAGCGTTGGCTACAGGAGTGAAGCTCGACGTGCACGACCAAAAGAAGGGACTGAATCTCATCGCCTACATCGCCGGCGACTTCGCCAGCGGAAAGGGTTCGATAGACCCCGTCGTGGACGCGTGGATGAGCGAAGTGAAGGCCACGGACAACATGTATCTGCAGCAGGAAGACGAATGGCGCGCCAAGAAGCGGGCGGCCAAGAACAAGAAGGAGCAGCCCGAGGAGCCCAAGCTGCCCGTGCGCTGTCTGCCGCTCAACAACACGGTGGCCAATCTGGCCGAGCGTCTGGCCAACACGGAGGGCAAACACGGATTCTCCTTCACGCCCGAGGCCGACACCCTGGCGCAGAAGTGGAAAAACGCCATGAGCGACTTCTCCGTGATGCTGCGCCAGAGCTACGACGGCAGCCGTTACGACCGCGAGGCCAAGAGTGCCGACGCCGTCAATGTGCACATAGAGCATTTGCTGTGGAACGTGACGATGTGCGGCACGCCCGACGCCCTCTACCGCGTGGTCAGCAACTACACCGACGGATTCCAAAGCCGCATCGCCTTGGCCCGCACGCCCGACAACACCTTCACGCCCCTGAGCGAAAAGCCCTGCGTGCTCACCGATCTGCAGAGCGAACGCATACAGCAGGTAGCCCACCTGCTGCCGCTGATGCAGGGCGATGTGGTGCTACCCAAGCTGGAGAAGAAGGGTCGCGAGTGGCTCGAAAAAATACGCCTGGAAACGATGATGAACGACGACAGGGTGAAGGCCCGCCAGCGTATCCGCATCTGTGTCACCGCCCAGAGAATGACTTGCTGTCTGATGCTCTGCAAGGTGAGCGAGACGCTCATCGGGAAGCACGGGCTCAACGGCGCCGAGAAGCGACTGAAGACGCAGCCCGATTTGTGGAAGGAGATGCTGGTGAGAGCACAGACGGAGCCGATGCTGGAGCTCTACGACACCATCGCCGACTCGCTGATGGACAACGCGCTCTACTTCTTCCGCGAACGCATCGAGAACGCTTTTGCCAGCCGCGATTACGCCGGAGGAGCGAACAGCGGGCGTGTGAATCGCGGCAAGAACGACACCATCTTCGACCGGCTTGATGTGCAGTTCACCTTCGATCAGGCGATGCAGTTCTCCGTAGCCGTCAAGGGGGCCGGTGTGACACACAACTCTGTGCGACAGATGTTGAAAAACTGGCGAAAGCAGGGGCTCGTTTTGTTTATGAAGGATGGAAGGTATAGCAAGGTTAGCGGGTAATGGTCAAAGTGGTCAAGGTCAAATTGGTCAAATTGATTTTCGATGATTACGATTGACAACTCCCAGGAGTGCTTCGTGGAGCTCTGGCGCAAGCTGGAGCGCACGAGGCGGCTCCACCTCTTGCAACGCAAGCGCTACTGCATCCGCAACATCCTCAAAACATGGCTCGGCACCCGCGCTACGGACAATCTCATCTTCGAGGTGTGTATGCGCAGCAGGCTGGAAGGGTACAACGAAATGCCCCCGCCGATGCTCTCTCCGCGCGACCCCAGAGAGTTTCTCCGTGCCGTGGTGTCGGTGGTGATGGATATCGGTATGCGCTCCGTGCGCTACAAAGTCCTCGACAGGGCCTACAGCATCGCCTTTCCCCAGGCTACGCCGATCAACGTCAATAAAAAACGAACTAAGAACGAAGAGTGAAGAGTGAAGAGTCCGATGATGTTGCCGAGACTGGGCCAGTAATTTAGATTCTTCACTCTTAGTTCTTCACTCTTAGTTCAACAGGCCGCTGGCGCGTAATGGCGCCGGTGGCTTTTTTCGTGTTTCGTATCGTATCGTCCTTATAGTCCTTCGGTCAGGAAACGTCTCAGGCTGAGATGAGTGATGCCGTCAGAATCCTGCCTGTCAACCAGCGGCGTCATCGAGATGACGTATTTGGGATAGTTGTCCTTGATGGCTTGCAGATGTCCAAACTCACGCGCTCTTGTCGCATCGTCGGCAATGAGGTACGATGCCTGCACGTACACCCGTTGCCCTTCGGGTTTGTTGCATACAAAGTCTATCTCGCCGGCCTGAAGCTGGCCGACAGTGACTTCATAGCCCAGACGAACCAGATGGTTGTAGATGACGTTCTCTATCACCTTCTCAATATCACCCTCACGGGAACCGCCAGCCAGCGTATTACGCAAACCGTTGTCCTCAAAATAGAACTTGTCGTTGCTCTCGAACAGTTTTTTTCCGTGAATGTCATAGCGGTTCACCTTGTGAATCAGGTAAGCATCGCTGAGGTTTTTTGTATAGTTGATGATGACCGTTGAGGTGACACTTTCGCCTTGCGCCTTCATATACTTGGCAATGCTGTTGGCTGAGATAATCTTTCCGGTATTGTCTGCCAGGAAACGTACGAGGTTTTCAAGGAACGGCACGTTGCGGATTTTATTTCTCATGACGACATCCTTCAGCAGCACAGTGTGATAGACGTCCAACTGATACTCCCGGGCATCCTGCTCGTCAAGTCCGATTTTCACCAAACCGGGCAGACCGCCGAAGCGGATATACTTGGCCAGGGTGTCGTCCGAATCGGGTAATGTATGGAACAGCATAAATTCTTCGTAACTCAGTGCCTGAACACAGATTTCCTTATATCTGCCACCAATAAGAGTACTCAGATCGCTACTCAGCATCTTCGAGTTCGAGCCTGTAACAACAATCTCCACGTCCGGCTCCTCATAATAGCTGCGTACACTCTTCTCGAATTCCGCGATATCCTGAATCTCGTCAACAAGAATATAGTTTTTCTTAGCCCTGTTGCGACGTTCGTCGATATAGGCATTCAGGTCCTTGTAGGTCTTGATGTCGTCAAACTCATTTTTCTCCTTGTCGATGAAAATCACATTAGACCCGGCATCTTTGCTCACCTTGTCCCTGAACAGACGCAGGATGTAGCTCTTGCCGATACGTCGCTGTCCCGTCAGGATAATGATGGTATCCCTGCCGAGGTAACGCTCAATTTTCTCCAAATAGCTTTGTCTTAGAATCGCACTCATGAGCTGTTGTTTTATCTTTTACAAGAGAATTTTGTTGCAAAGATAGCGATTTTATCTTTTATAAAAGACAAAAATGGAGAAGAAATTTATTTTTTTTCAGTTTTTCCGGTTTTTCACGCAAAAAAACAATCGAGGCCCCTCGGCAGGGCCAAGGCCCTACGCTGGGTTATTTTGCGCTTTCAGCGCTACCAACTGCAAACCTCACAGATGATGCTCCGTGTCGACGACTTGGCCGGAGAGGATGCGGAAGGAGTTGAGCACCGGGTGGTCGTCCTGCAGCGAAAGCAGACGAATGCCTCGAGAATTAAAATTGAAAAATGAAAAGTTAAAAGTTAGGACAATTTCTCTAACCTCTAAACCCTAAACTCTAAACTAAATTTCGTATCTTTGCACCACAGAATACCACTATGAAACAGTTTTACACATGGATCCTGGCGCTCGTCATCGGCGCCCTATTCGGATGGCTCAGTCTGGACTGGCTCAACGCCATACTCGACTTCGTAGCCACAGTTTACACCCGTCTCTTCCAGTTCCTGGCCGTGCCCACGCTGGTGCTCACCATAGCCACCACGCTGGCCTCCATCACCAAGGGACAGGACATCGGACGCGTGTTCCGACACACCATCATCTACACCCTGCTCACCACAGCGGCCGCCTCGGCCGTGGGACTGCTGCTCTTCGTCACCATTGCGCCGGGCGTGCTGCCCGACGGCATCGTGTCGTCGTTTGTCTCCGATGAGGTGATGAGCATGCGCCAAAACCCCAGCTACACGGAGCACATCCTGCGCATCGTGCCCAACAACTTCATCGCCCCCTTCTTGGCCGGCGACGTGCTCTCGCTGCTGCTCATCGCCTCTGCGATAGGTCTGGCGCTGAGCGTGATGCCTGCCTCGGAGCCCCGGACGACGGTGATTAACTTCCTACGCGGCATCTTGGATGTACTGCTGACACTTATCCGCGCCCTCATCCGCACACTGCCGCTGGGCATCGCCGCCTTCACCGCGCTGCTGGTGGTGCAACTGCGCGACGGCATCGCCGCCGAGGCGTTGGGTCGCTACACGCTGGTCGTGCTGGGCAGCAACCTGCTGCAGTTCTTCGTGGTGTTGCCGCTCTTCCTGCTCTCACGCGGCCTCAACCCGCTGAAGGTCTTGGGCGGCATGATGCCCGCCGTGCTCACGGCGCTCTTCACCAAGAGCTCCGTAGCCACCCTGCCCGTCACCGTGCAGTCGGCCGAACAGCGCGTGGGTGTGAACCCCAAAATCTCACGCTTCATCCTGCCCATCTGCACCACCATCAACATGAACGGCTGCGCCGCCTTCATCCTCATCACCTCGCTCTTCGTCATGCAGCAGTCGGGCATCACGCTGACCTGGGGCACGATGGCGTTGTGGTTCCTCTTGAGCATCATCTCCGCCGTAGGCAACGCCGGCGTGCCGATGGGCTGCTACTTCCTCACCTTCTCGCTGATGACGGGCGTAGGCGCCAATGTCGCCGTGCTGGGCCTCATCCTGCCCATCTACACCGTGATCGACATGGTGGAGACGGCCGTCAACGTGTGGAGCGACAGTTGCGTCTGCACGATGACGAATCATGATTTGAGTGAAGAGTGAAAAATGAAAAGTGAAAAGTGAAGAATCCAAGTTACTGTCCCAGTCTCAGCAACATCATCGGATTCTTCACTCTTCGTTTTTAACTCTTCGTTCTTAACTCTTCACTATAAAATGCGCCATTTTACGCCGGCTGTGACCCAAATGCCGGGCTGAGGCACGCCGCCGATGTCGGTGTAGTGCGTGTCGGTGACGTTGTTGCCCTGCACCCACACCTCGTAGCGCGGGTCGGCCCAGCGCAGCTTCAGATCGAGCGTGGCATAGGGCGTGTAGTCGCCCATGCGGTCGTGGTAGCGCACGGAGGCGTTGACGCCCATGTAACGCCAGAAGGTCCAGTCGCCCGAGACGACCAGTTTGTGGCGCAGATACTCCATCGCGTAGTTGCTGCGGAAGACGGCAATGTCGTCGTGGCGCAACTGATGAAGGAAGGTGTAGGAAGCCTGCACCCTGAAGCGGCGTCCCGTGACGGCGGCGTCGGCCTGCACGCCTATATTGTCCAGCTCGAAGGCGGCGGAACGGAAGGCGTCGCCGGGCGAAAACATCACCCAATCGATGAGGCCGTGGCCCCTGTGATAGAAGGTACGCGCGGAGAAGACGCCCCGCAGGTCGCAGCGCTCGGAGAGGAGCGTGCGATAGAGCGCCGAGAGCGACACATTGTCGGAGGTCTCCATCGTGAGATCCTTGTTGCCCTCGTGGGTGGGCGACTGGTAGAAGAGTTCGGTGAAGGTGGGCAGACGGTAGCCTCTGTTGTAGCCCAGCATCAACCGCCATCCCGAAGCCGGACGCCAGGCGACATCCACGCCGGGATAGAACGAGGGCGAGGACGCCGTAGCGCCGATGACACCCTGACCCGTGACGCCGGCCGAGAGCGTCCAGGCGCCCAGCGTGACGTTGTGCTCCAGCGTCATGTGGAGAACGGTGCGCGAGGTGTCGATGAGGGCCTTGCTGTAGCGCTCGTGACGCATCTCGGCCGCCACAGCCGTCTTGCCGCCCTTCCACTGCCACCAGAGCCGGGCCTTGGCGCCGAGCACATTGGAGCGGTGCTCGTTTTCGCCGGTGGAAGTGCCGCGAATGAGTTGGAAGTGGTCGTAGTTGCGCTGCCAGTAAACTTCAGGTGACAGGTGACAGGTGACAGGTGACAGTTTAGAGTTTAGGGGGATGTCGGCGGCAAGGGAGGCCAAGAGGCGCATGTTCTCCTCCCACTGGTTGGGATACTTGGGGGAGTAGAAGGTGTTGGCGCCGTACTGCTTCTGCGAATAGCCCGCCTGCCAGCGGAGCCAACGCCAGGAGCCGCTGTGGTAGGCCTGCGTCTTCCAGAAGTCGTCGTTGACGGTGCCACCGTCGGAGCGCGCATAACCGCCCGAGAAGCTCTGCCGCGCCACAGAGGCGCGGGCACTGCCCGCTGCGGTGCCGTATTGGCCGCCTTCGCCCCGTAGCGTGACGGCGGAGACGGAGTCCGTGCGGGTGATGATGTTGATGACGCCGCCGAAGCTGCCGCCGCCATAGACGCGACCGGCTGCACCCTCCAGCACCTCGATGCGCTCGATGTCCTCCAGCGCTACGGGCAGATCGAAGGTGAGATGGCCCGTCTGGGGGTTGCAGACGTTGACGCCGTTGAGCAGCAGCGTCACCTGCTCCTGGATGCCGCCGTCAACAGAAATGTCCGTCTGCACACCGTAAGGGCCGCGCTGACGGACATCGACTCCGCTGAACAACTTGAGGAGATCGTTCACACTCTGTGCTCCAGAGTGCAGGACATCCTCTCTCTGAAGCACAGAAACCAGGCGCACCTGCTCCAACTGAGAGAGCGGCGCCAGGGTGGCCGACACGGTGAGCTCCGAAAGATCTTCCCCCTCCTGCTCCTCGGCCTCAATGCGCTCGGGAGCTGCGTCTGCGGCAGGAGCGGCCTTGACGAAGGACACGCTGCCGAGGGTGGCCACCGAGAGCACGCCGATGCGCACCTCGAGGGAGAGACTCCGGAACGCACTCCACGCCTTCCGCTCAAAACGGCGGAACGTGGCCGGACGCCCAAAGTTTCTGTTTTGTTTCATTTGACTTTATTTTAAAAATAACACGATTTCACTGATACTTTCGGTCGAGATCCCTGTGGATGTCGTCGAAGACGCGCGCCATCAGATCCTCGCAGGGCATATCCGCCGGGATGGGCTCGTGGATGGTGATGGAGAGGTGCGAGGGCGACGTGAGGCCGAGCCCTTTGGCTCGGGGCAGCGCGTCGAAGCTGCCGTTGACGGTGATGGGCACGACGGGAAATCCGCAGGCCTTGGCCAAGACGAAGCCGCCCTTGTGGAAGGCGGTCATGCGGCCGTCCCACGAGCGACTGCCTTCGGGGAAGATGCAGATGCTGTAGCCCTCGCGCATCAGGGCGGCCGCCTCGCGGCAGGTGCGGCGCACGGTGCCGGCATTGGCGTTGTCCACCATCACGAAACGCGCCGCACGACAGGCGCTGCCGAAGAGCGGCACGCGCTCCAGCTCCTTCTTCATCATCCACTTGAAGTCGCGCCCCAGCCAGCCGTTGATCATCGGGATGTCGAGCATGCCCTGATGGTTGGCCATGAAGACGTAGTGCTCACCCTCGCGGAGACGCTCCCGTCCGTGCACCTCCACACGCCTCAGGAGCAGCCACAACAGGGTGCGGCCCCACCAGCGCGGCAGGATGCCCGTGCCCAGACGCTCCAGGCCCAGAAAGCAGCAGAGCGTCATGCCCGTGAGGAACACAATGCTGTGCACCACGAGCAGGGGAATGATGAGTATCTGGTAAACCCGATACACGATTAATGGTTAACGGTTAACGGTTAATGGTTAAAGCACTCCCCCAAAGGGGGAGATGGAGGGGGCTTTTATTTATCCTTCCTTCCAAAGATGGAGAAGTGGACATAGCGCTTGGGGTGGGCCTTGAGGTCGGTGACGAGCGAATCGGCCGACTGCACCGTGTGGTTGAGATTGGCGTAGAGCGCACGGTCCTTGATGAGGGCGCCCAGAGTGCCGTTGGGGTTCTGTATCTCCAGGACGAGCTGGTCCACATCCTTGATGGTCTTGTTGACCGAAGCCATCGTCTGCTGCAGGTCCAGGCGGTTGAGGTTGCCCACGAAGGTGTTCATGTTGTGCCCCATCTCGGTGTAGGTGGCCGTCAGCTTGGGGATGTCGTTCTCCATGAGGCGGTTGAGCTGCTTGGTGGTGACGGTGAGGTCGGAGGTGATCTGGTCGGCGTTGATGAGGATCTGCTCCAGATGGGGGTTGCTGAGCAGACGGTTGACAGTGGTGATGAGGGTGTCCACCTTGCGGATGACGTTGTGCACATCGGGCATCACGTCGCCCACCTTCTCCATCACGCCGAAGTTCTCCGCGCCGGGAATGGTGTCGCCCGGGCTGTAGGTGTAGACGCTGTCGCGCCCGAGGATGATGCTCATCGTGGAGGCCCCCATCAGCGAGGTCTCGATGACGGCGGTGGTGCGTCCGGGCAGACGCAGACGCGGGTCAAGACTCACCTTGACGAGGATCTGGCCCGGCTTGCGGAAATTGTAGATCAGGTCGGACACGCGGCCCACGGGCACACCGTCGGCATACACGTGGCTGCTCTTGGCGATGGCTTTGGCGTTGCGGAAGGAGAAGTAGTACACCTTGTCCATGTGGAACACACTGAGCCCCTTCAGGAAATTGATGCCCATCACCAGCACGATGAGGGCGGCGATGCCGAACAGACCTATTTTGACTTCCTTCTTCATATCTTCTTTCTCTCCCTTCTTTGTTGATTACTGTTTCTTGTTCTTGTAGTTTTTGAAGGCGTTGTAGATGCTCAGCGCCATAGCCTGCTGGCCCTTCGCCGTGTTGAGATACTGCTCCTCGTCGGGCGTGGAGATGTAGCCCAGCTCGATGAGCACACTGGGCATCGAGGTCTCCCTCAAGACCAGGAATCCGGCCTGATAGACGCCCTTGTTCACGCGGCCCGCCGTGCGGGCAAACTGCTCCTGCACCCCTTTGGCGAACTCCACCGACGAGGCCATATTCTGGTCCTGCATGAACTCGAAGATGATGTACGACTCGGAGCTGTTGGGGTCAAAGCCCTCGTAGCGCTGCTGGTAGTCGCTCTCCAGAGTGATGACGGAGTTCTCGCGCTTGGCCACAGCCAGGTTGTCGGCGGCACGGTGCATACCCAGCGTGTAGGTCTCGGTGCCGCGACGGATGATCTTGTTGGGCATCGCATTGGTGTGGACCGAGATGAAGAGGTCGGCCTTGGCCTTGTTGGCGATGCGGGCTCTCTGGTGGAGCTCCACGAAGACGTCGGTCTTGCGCGTGTAGATGACCTTCACGTCGGGGCAGTTGGCCTCGATGAGCTCGCCCAGCTTCAGGGCGACGGCCAGGTTGATGTTTTTCTCTTTGGCCACCTTGCCCACGGCACCGGAGTCCTTGCCTCCGTGGCCGGCGTCAATCACCACCGTGTAGGCTCCGGCCCATTGGGCGCAGAGCGCAAGGAGGGTGCAGAGGATGAGTTTGCGTATCATTTAGGGAAGCACTTTTACGGTAGTTTTCACAGGTTTGAAGAAGCCCGAGGTCACCTGCACCTGACTGTTGCCCTTCTTCTGCTTGGAGCGCAGGATGACGAGCAGACGGCCTTCGCGCAGATGGCGCGTCATTGAGGTGATGACGGCTTCGGGCATGTTCGTCAGACCGAAGTATTCGAAGCCCGTCTTTATCACGCGACTCTCGGGCACGAAGAGCTCGTCGGTGTAGTGGTTGCCGTTGTCGAGCGTCACGAGCTCCGTGGCGCCGCTCACGGTCACCGTCACCTCCTGGTCGGCTGCCGGCACGACGCGACCGGCGGCGTCCACAGCCTTCACCCAGAGATATTTCAGCGACATGCCGTCGGCCGTGAAGCTGCTTGCAGGCAGAATGCCTTCGTCCTCGATGATCAGACGCACGGGAGCGCCGGCGGTCTGAATCTCGTGGCGGGCCACTTCCTTGCCGCCGTTATAGGCTACGGCCGTGAGGCGTCCGCCCTCTCCGTAGGGCACATCCTGCCAGGTGCACACACCGCGACGGAAGACGTCCGTCGTGTCGTTCTTCACGCGGCCCAGAGAACTGCCGTTGACGAGCAGATCGACCTCCTCGGCGTTGGTGAAGGCGCACACCTGCTTCTTACTGCCGGAGGCCCAGCTCCACGAATCGCTGTAGGTCTTCTGCCCCACCTTCACGTCGTTCCAGTCGATACTCTCGCCGCCGTTCATCACACCGATGTGCACCACGGGCTTCTCGGGCTCGAAGGCGCCCTTGATGAGGTAAGCCTGCGGATAGGGGGCCAGCGTGTGCGAGAACCAGCTGTAGTTCCAGCCCTTCTTGGGCCATTTGTTCGACTCGCCCCAGTATTCGATGGCACCCCAGTAGGCCAGGCCGACGCCGCGCTCGCGGTTCATGCCGTAGAACGGTGCCTGCAACTGGTTGGTGACAGCCTCGCTCTGGAAGAGAATCAGATTAGGCGCATGCTCATAGTAGCCGGGATAGGCGTCCCACTGATAGTTGAACGAATTGACCTCGGTGGCCACACCCAACTCGGGGGCCACATGGTAGGCCTTGAACTCCTTCTCCTCGCGGATGCCGCCGGCACGGGCGGGGAACTGCGCCACAGTGGTCGGACGGGTGGCGTCGTAGCGCTTGGTCATCACGTCGAAGATTTTGTAGGTCGTGATGCCCCAGTCGTTGGTGTCGTAGCCCGACCAGTCCTTGCGCGTCTGCAGCTCGTTGCCCAGACTCCAGAGGATGACGGAGGGGCTGTTGCGGTCGCGCTTCACCCACTCTTTGATGAGCTCGGGCCACAGCGCGGAGAAGGGCTTGCGGCCGCCCCAGTATTCGTTGTCGCTCCACTTGTCGATGAGCTCGTCCACCACGAGCAGACCCACGCGGTCGGCAATCTTGGTGAAGTTCTCGCTGTAGGGATTGTGAGAGCAGCGTATGGCGTTGAAGCCGAAGGCCTTCAGTTGGCGCATCTGGCGCTCGATGGCGTCGTCGAAGGCGGCCACACCCAGAGCACCCAGGTCGTGATGGTTGGCGATGCCCTTGAGGAACACCTTCTTGCCGTTGAGCTTGAAGCCGAAGTCGGTGCCGTATTCGATGGAGCGTATGCCGAACTCGGTCTCCTGCTGGTCCACCAGGATGCCGTCGTCAAAGATGTCGGCGCGGCAGCGGTAGAGATAAGGCGTCTCGGGACTCCAGAGCTTGGGGTCCAGCACCGTCATGGGCATCAGCTTGAGCTCGTCGGTGGTGTGCTTCGTGAGCTGGTTCATCGTGTCGCGGGCGCTGACAATCTGACGGCCGTCGGCGGTGAAGATTGTGGCAACCACTTCGATGTGGTGCTTGCGGAATCCCGTCACCTCCACCTCGACCTGCACGGTGGCCTCCTCGGGGCTCACCTTCGGGGTATGCACATAGAGTCCGTGACGGGCGATATGCGTGGGGTTCTGCACCTTGAGGAAGACGTCGCGGAAGAGGCCGCCGCCGGTGTACCAGCGTGAGCCGTTTTTCTTGCCCGTCGAGGCGCGCACGGCCACCACGTTGAGGGTGTCGTAGCGCAGCGCCTTGGTCACGTCGCATTCGAAGCCGCAGTATCCGTATTCCGTCGAACCGACCTTCCGGCCGTTCATCCACACGTCGCCGTAGTACATGATGCCGCCGAAATCCAGCAACACCTCTTTGCCCATCCACAGCGAGTCGGCCTTGAAGGTCTTGCGATACCAGCCCTCGCCCATCGGCTTGAAGCCGCGTGCGCCGCCGGCGCTTTCTTCCCAGGGCAACTCAAACTGAAAGTCGTGGGGCAGGTTGAGCTTGCGCCAGGCCGAATCGTCGTAGCCCACTTCGGGGCTACCCTCGGCGTGGTTGAAACGCCAGTCGAAGTTGAAAAGTATCTTCTGCGCCCCTCTGAACGTGCTGAGGGGCACATTCTCTTTCACCTGCTGCTCGCGCTGCTTCTGATACTGCTGTGCATCGGCTGCAAAAAGCGGCAGGAGAAGCGCCGCAAAGGCTATAAGTGTCTTTTTCATCATACAAAATACACTGATTCAGGCGCAAAATTAATAAAAAGTTTTGTCTTTTCCCGCATTTTGTTTATATTTGTCACGCAAAAACTCAAAAAACCATCAATAATAATACGCTACAACAATGAAAATCCTACTCACCGGGGGTGCAGGCTTCATCGGAAGCCACACCCTCATCGAACTCTCTGCCGCCGGCCATGAAGCCGTTGTGGTGGACAATCTCTACAACGCCTCGCCAAAGTGTCTTCCCCGCGTGGAGAAAATCATCGGCAAGAGCGTACCTTTCTATCAGGTGGACATCCGCGACAAGGAGGGGCTGCAGAAGGTGTTCGACGAGCACAAGTTCGACGCCTGCATCCACTTCGCCGGCCTCAAGGCTGTCGGCGAGAGCTGCGCCAAGCCTCTGGAATACTACGAGAACAACATGAACGGCACCTTCTGCCTGCTCGACGTGATGCGCAAGAACGGCTGCAAGAACATCATCTTCTCCTCCTCGGCCACCGTCTATGGCGACCCCGCCATCATCCCCATCACCGAGGAGTGCCCCAAGGGCCATTGCACCAATCCCTACGGCCAGACCAAGTCGATGCTCGAAGAGGTGCTGATGGACGTGCAGAAGGCCGACCCCGAGTGGAATGTGTGCCTGCTGCGCTACTTCAACCCCATCGGCGCCCACAAGAGCGGCACCATCGGCGAGAACCCCAACGGCATCCCCAACAACCTCATGCCCTACATCACCCAGGTGGCTGTGGGCAAGCGTAAGGAGCTGGGCGTCTTCGGCAACGACTACCCCACCCCCGACGGCACCGGCGTGCGCGACTACATCCACGTGGTCGATCTGGCCAAGGCTCATGTGGCTGCCCTTCAGAGCATTGAGCGCAAGCAGGGCATCGCCATCTACAACATCGGCACCGGTCACGGCTACTCCGTGCTCGACGTGGTGAAGGCCTTCATCAAGGTCAACGGCATCGACGTGCCCTACAGCATCAAGCCGCGCCGTCCGGGCGACATCGCCACCTGCTACTGCGACCCCGCCAAGGCCAAGAAGGAACTCGGCTGGGAGGCCGAATACGGCATCGAAGACATGTGCCGCGACTCCTGGAACTGGCAGAAGAACAATCCGAACGGATTTGAGTGAATTGACAATTGACAATTGATAATTGACAATGAGGCTGCCGGAGCTATTCGGCAGCCTTTTTTTGCGTGCAGGATTAATACCCGAAAACTTCCTCTATAGTGAGTCTGCGGACAGGGCCGATCTTTCCGAGCGACGTCATGTCGAGCTCCTTTTCGTCACCCAGGATGATATAGCGATAGGTCTTGTCGGCCATTGTCTTCTTCTCAAAGTTCACGATGTCCTGCAGCGTCACTTTGTCCAGATCCTGATATATCTTCCGGTTCAGGTCACAGTCCAGCCCCAGCTTCTTCATGGCGTTCCACATGCCGATGATGCCCATCTTGGTGGTGCGCATGCTGGCCAACTGCTTGGTCAGAGCCTCCTTGGCGATCCCGAATGCCGTCTCGCTGGCTGGCATCCGGTTCAGAATCGTGTGGAAGTGGCTGATGCAGTCCATCATCTTGTCGTTCTGCGTGATGATGTGGGTCATATAACTCTCCTTGCCGCCCTTCCTGTCCGGACGTCCGTAGTAGGCCGACGCGCTGTAAGCCAGTCCGCGAGCCTCACGCATCTCCTGGAACACGATGCCGTTCATGCCGCCGCCGAAATATTCGTTGAACAGGCTTATGACGGCAGCCTCATCGATATTCCAGTCGCGATGCTCGTCGTGGTACATACACATATAGATATTCTTGGCATCATACGGAGCAATCCACACCTCGTTGACAGGCGTCTGCAGGCGCTCATACTCCCTGTTCTGCGGCACGGGCATCAGCTTCCCGGGCATCTTGTGCGTCCCGGTCACGATGTCGGAAACCTCCTTCACACTCATCGGTCCGTAGTACTCCACGCTGTGCTCGTAGCCGCTCAGGTTCTTCAGCAGGTCCACAAACACCTGCGGATCGGTCGTCTTCAGCTGCTCCTCCGTCATGACGTCGCGATTGAAGTTGCGCTCGCCGTACACGCCGTAGCTGTAAAGCCGGTTGAAGCAGCCGTGCTGGCTCTTCTTGGCGTCATCGCGTCTCTTCAGTATCTGGCCCACCATCTCGCCGTAAGCCTCCCGGTCCACCCTGGCGTTCTGCAGCAGCTCCTCGCCCAGAGCCAGAGCGGCCTGCATGTTCTCGCTCAGTCCCGTCAGCCACACGTTGACGGCATCGCCGCCTTCGCTCACACCGAAGTCGCAGCCCAGCTCATAGAACTTACGCTTCAACTCTGCGGCGGTGTAGCTGTCGGTACCCAGATAGTCGATATACTCCGTTGCCACGCCATAGCGATTGTCCGCCTTGCGACCGAACTCATAGCGCAGGTTCAGCAGGAAGAGTCCGTTCTCCGTATTCCTGACATACTTCAGCGGCAGCCCCTTCCTGGTCCTGGCCATAGTCATATCCTTCTTAAAGTCAACGAATCGCGGCCGGATGGGCTCCACCCGGGCGTCCTGAATCTCACGCACAAAGCAGCTCATCGTGTCACGGTTGGCGGGAATGGCCGTGATGGCCGGCTTGTCGATCTTCTTCTGGGTGTCGTCCACCCCCTGCTTCTTGAACACGGTGACGCAGGCCTCGGTGAAGAACCTGTCGGCGAACGCCACCAGCTCCTGCTTCGTGATCCTCGAGATGCGGTCGATGCTCTCCACCTCCTGCTTCCAGTCCACCTCGTTGATGAAGGCTTCCACAAACATGTCGGCTCTGCCCTCGTTGCTCTCCAACACCTGATAGCGGTTGCGCTTGTAGTTGTTGATGATGCTCGGCAACAGGCTCTCGGGAAAGTCGCCCTTCTTCAGCTTCTCTATCTCGGCCAGCATCAGGCTGCGCACCTCCTCCAGACTCTGTCCCTGCTTGGGACAGCCCATCAGCATGAAAGCGCCGTGATCGCGCAGCAGCTCCGTGCCGGCGCCGCAGCGCAGCACCTTCATGGTCTGGTTCAGATCCAGGTCGAACAGTCCGGCACGCCCGTTGCTCAGCACACTCGACAGAAGATTCAGGGTGTCTGCCTGCAGACTGTTGGCCCGCTCGGCACGCCATGCCACCCACACCTGCTCCGCCTCCTGTCCGACCACTGCCGTATCCTTGGGCTGTGTCAACGGAGGCAGCGGTGCGAACGTCGGCTGCCTGACGTCTGCCCCCGGCTTCCAGCTGCCGAAATACCTGTCGATGACGGCGACGGTCTTGTCGGGGTCCAGGTCGCCGGCCATACAGACAGCCACGTTGTTGGGGCGATACCACCTGTTGAAATAGTTCTTGATGTTGGTGATCGAAGGATTCTTCAGGTGCTCCTGTGTGCCGATGGTCGTCTGGGTGCCGTAAGGATGATTGGGCCACAACATCGCATAGATTGCTTCGTACAACTTCCATGTGTCATTGCTCAGTCCGATGTTGTACTCCTCGTACACAGCCTCCAGCTCGGTGTGGAAGCCGCGTATCACCATATTTTGGAAACGGTCGGCCTGTATCCTGGCCCAGTTGTCGATCTCGTTGGAAGGGATATCCTCCGTATAGCAGGTCACGTCGTTGGAGGTGTAGGCGTTCGTCCCCTTGGCGCCGATGGCAGCCATCAACTTGTCGTACTCGTTGGGGATGAAATACTGTGCCGCCACCTGCGACACGGAGTCTATCCCGTGATAAGCCTTCCTGCGCTCCTCCGGGTCCGTCAGCTTGCGATAGGCCTCGTAGCGCCGCTCTATCTCGTTGAGCAGCGGCTCTTCCGCCTCGGGATTTGTGGTGCCGAACTGCCTGGTGCCCTTAAACATCAGGTGCTCCAGATAGTGCGCCAGTCCCGTCGTCTCGGCAGGGTCGTTTTTCGAACCCGTGCGCACGGCGATATAAGTCTGTATGCGCGGCTTCTCCGTGTTGACGCTCAGAAACACTTTCAGACCGTTGTCCAGTGTGTAGATACGGGTCTGCATCATATCTCCGGGCACGGTGGTGTACGTGTAATCCTTGGCCGGGGCACTCATCCCGAGTCCCACGGCCGCAATAGCCAGAATCAGTTTAAGTTTCATTACTTTTCAGCGGTGATTATAATACAATTGCTCTGTTCACCGAAGACAAAGTTACTGATTTTTTCTTTATGTCAGACGCCTTTCCCACAGTTTTTTGCCGCATGTCGGACAAATCTGGTCTCAATGCCCCTGAAACGGCATCCGTCTTGCGTGAAAAATGCAAGTTGTGGAACAAAAAACGCCCGCAGGAAAATCTGCAGGCGCGAAAGTCTGATGCCGTTTAGTTCAGTTTAAAAACAAACGGTAGCGTGAAATGGCAGCGTACCGCCTCGCCCTTTATTTTGCCGGGCGTCCAGTTGTTAATGAGCTTGGACACACGCAGGGCTTCTGCATCCAGCTGCGGAGACACACTCTTGACCACCTTGCGGGCAGACACTTTGCCGTCCTTCTCAATGAGGAACTGGACGACCACACGGCCCTCCGTGCCGGAGTTGATGGCCTCCTTGGGATACACCATGTTGTTGCATATAAACTTCATCAGCGCATCATTACCGCCCTTGTAGGTCGGCATCTCGTCCACCTTGTCATGGATGGTGTCGTCGGCAGCAGGGCAGCCAAGAGAAATCATTGCTGCGGCAAACAGACACAGGGCGAAGCGCCAGATATTGTTGATGGAACAGGTTTTCATAGCAATATAATTTAAGACGTAAAACAATATGAAGTAAGAAAAATGGGGAAGAAAACCCTCCCGCCCCCACTGTGAAGAAAGCGGGAGGGATGGGATTCAATCTTTTAATTAACCTTATTATTTCATCAGGTGCAACTTCATCATGTCCTGAATCTCTTTTGACTGTGAATCCCGTGTCGCACGGCACACGGCAAGGATGTTGTCGAGCAGCGCTTTGGGCAACTCGATACGTTTCCACACGTCGTGGCGGTTTTTCCATTTACCTTTAATGGTGTTTTTGTCGGCAAAAATAATAGCGTCCTTGATCGGTGCGCGACCCATCTCCGAATACATGTTGCCCTTGAGGCTGAAGGCCTTGTAGCCACTCTCGTGAGGGCTGGAGTGGATGAAAAACTTTTCCGAACTGCCGACACGCGCCCGACGAATCTCCACGCAGGCATACTCGCCGTCACGGCCGTAATACTTGATCTGGGTGTAGCCGTTGGAGCGGCACTGGATCAGTTTCTCTCCTTCATACTGCATGCTCTCCAGCACCCAGGTGCCGTAGAGATCAGGGTTGTCGCTGAACTCCTCCGCGCTGCACGGAGCAGAGCCGATGAAGGTCAGAGCGGCGATGAGGGCGGTGAGAGCACTCTTGAATGTGAACTTTTTCATAGCATTTCTTTTTTTAATGATTAAACGTTGCGGTGCGACGCGTCTATGCACACATTGTCTTGAATTCGCCGGCAAAGGTAAGACGTTTTTCAGACAGGTGCAAACATTTCGTTTCGCAATCGTTTCGCAATTTCAATGCGACCCTTCGCCATCGTTTCGCATCTGCTACGCATTGTTTCGCACACCTTCGTAACAACCTCACAATGAGAGGATAAAGTCATCCCAATCGCGCGGACTGCCCTTGCGACCAAAGACCTTGGCGTAGAGGCGGCTGCGGATGCTGCTGATGCTGCTGGCCTCGCGACAGAGCGCCCGGGTCATGTCGGAGGGCGAGAGCTCCAACTTGATGAGCAGGCAGGTGCGCCACTCTGTCTCGGAGAGACGGAAGAGGCCCGAAAGACGGCGCACGAAGTCGGGATACGCGGCGCGGAGCTGCTGCTCCATTTCGCGCCAGTCGTCCTCCGAGAGCACCTCTCCGTCGCGCAGACGACGGCGCAACCCCGTGTAGTAGTCAGAATGCCTGAACTCGTCCGCAACACGCTGCAAGGCATCGCTGACGATGGCCGGTCGCAGTTGATTCTCCTCACTGATGGCGCGCAATTGCTGCTCGATGTGCCGCTTGCGCTGTAGGGTGCGGCGGGCATATATCACGGCAACCAGAAGCAGCCCCACAACCAACAACAACACATAGGTCAGAAGATGATTCTCCCGCTTGAGTCGTCGCTCGGCCACGGAAATGACGATGCTGCGTTCGCTGTCGCCGCCGTAGGAAAGGATTGCCTGACGCTGTTCTTCACTGAGGGGATAGCGTCGCCAGGTGTAGCGCGAGCCGAAGCTCTGGATGACGAGTACCGAGTCGCCGAGTCGCTCCAGAGGATGCGGATCTTCCCCCTCATAGTAGGCCAGCGCGCTGTCGGCTGTGAGCAGCAGGGTGAAGTAGTTTCGGCTGTAGGGTACAATCACGGTACCGCTGGTGTCGCATCTCAAGCCGTACTCATAGAAGATGCTGTCGCCCTCGTAAAGACGCATGCGCCACGTCTCGTGCTCCAAGTCTGCTTCATAGGTTCCTCCGCCGGGATATTGTCTCGACTCCAGTCGCCATGCTCCGCTGAGATACGTAGGATCACCGATGTTTTCGGCTATTTCTTCGGATTTGTGGCAAGCGTTCAACAACAATGCGGCCACGACGGCCAGAATACACAATACAGATGTATTTTTCATGTTCACTTCGCTTGTTAAACCGTCTGAGTTCTGTCTTATTCGTTTCTCTTTTTATCTCGTACTTTGGGGGATTGTTGCTCATAATTGCATCCGTGCGATATGCTCCACCATACCGTCAGGCATTGCCTTCAGTTTCTTTTTCCTCACCAGCAAGTTCATTTCACGATGGAAACTGTCAAGCTGTTCCTGCGTCAGGTCGTAGGTGAACTTGCCGTAGTCTTCAAGTTCGAAGGCTTTGACGCGGAGGAAGCCGAAACGCTCGAAATAGGGTGTCAGGTTGTAGCTGCTCAACTCAGAAACCTTGCGGATGAAGTTGAGGACGTAGGGCACAATGTTGGTCGAGTCGGGCGTCACATCAGAATGGCGCAGTGTCTCGTATAGGTCTGGCAGAAAGTCGGGCATGTTTCCCTCTGTGGTGAAATAGCTGACGAGTTTTAGGAAGGGGCAAAGCTGCTCGAAGGCGTTCTCGTGAGCTTCGTTCTGCTGGAAGATGCAATCGTCAGTCTCCCCATCGATGTATTTTTCCACAACGTGTTCCAGGCTTATGCGCTTGCCTTCTTCAAGGTCTTTATAGCGATAGCCCATGCGTTGCAGACTATAATAAGCATTCAGGTTGTTGGTTACTTCGCTCACTCCACCCCAGCAGAAGTAGGGCTGCAACTGGTGCTGATGTCCCCACTCATGAGCCAGGCCCCAGATGGTTTCCGAGTTGCTGAATCGCAGAGATTGGCAGTTGAGCAGCTGGCGTTCCAAGTCAATGTGTGCGCTGATACCAAGTTTGTCTTGATAGAGGGAACCGAATGTGAAGTTGACATAGAGCAGACTGCGATTGCGGGGGGTGCGTCCGTACTTCTCCATGCCTACAAGCTGTTGTTGCCAAGTCATTAGCGAGTCGAGGATGTTCATGTACTGGCGGTAGCCGGGCGACTTGCCATCATCGTCCTTGCAGAACTCATGCATTCCCGCCGCCGTCCACACGGCATGTACCTTGCGACTTACCACATCAATGAAGCGCGAGGGTGCCGTGAGCGTCATCTGGTGCATCTGCTCGTTGGTCATGTCGGGTGTCAGGTAGCCATTGACGGTGCCACCGACGAAGTGGACACGAATAGGCGGATTATCTGCTGCATGTCCCTCAGAGAAGTAAGTGATGTAGGCCAGTCCCGACCATGAACTTTCGTGGTCGATGATGTTAGCCCCGTTCTTCAGATGGTAGGTGAGTATTTCCGGCTTGCTACCATCGAAGTTATTGCCCGTCTTTCCAGCATACCACGCTACCACTTTCAAGTCGGCAGCCAGTCCGTCGGGCAGACCGCTCACCATAATCAGGTGCTTCCCAGGCTCCACGACGATTCCCGTCACGCCCTGCAACTGGTCATAGAACTTGTTGGGTGTGCGCCATTCCTTTGACAGCCATAGCGGATGGTCGTAGCAGTCAAACGTGGCCACACGGTAGGCGGTTTGATAAGAGCCGTTCTTTAGCTGTTTGGCCAATTCACGGTATATGGGGCTTTCCGTGCGCTCTATGTCCTCGTCCGTCACGTTTGGTTTCAGGGTTGTATAGAGTTCATCGGCAAAGAGCGGGCAGAGCTTTAGCGGTTCCCCGTCACGTCGGAAACGCATTTCGGCGCATGAACCCAAATCGCCCATGCCGTGCAGGACACGGAGCATAATGGCCGTCGGCCATTGAAGCCCTCCTTCAAAGCGGACAGTCTTCGGCTCAATGTCGCTCTCCCATGTGTAGCGGCCTACGGGGTGGAAGTCTGTGTCTGTGGCGTTCTTTACCAATATCTCCGCTTCGGTGACATAACCATTGGGCGAGCCATCCTGACGCGGAATATACACCATGCGGTCAATCCTTTCCACGTTCTCGAACTCGTACACCAGTTCGGCGGGTGTCTCTGGTGTCACCTTCTTGTGTTCAGGATAAAAAGCCGAGTGCCATAACGTGTTGTTATCTCCGTCGAGCGTAAACTCCACACTCGCCTTTGCTCCCTCTTGGTGGTTGTTGTCCGAGCATCGCACTGGCATGATGCGAATCTCGCCCGGCAAGTTCTCGTTGCATTGCTGCCATAACTGTTCCTGCCCGTATGCCGTCATGGCGGTGAGGGCGATGATGATAATGATGATTTGTCTTTTCACGTTCACTTCGCTTGTTTTTTGCTGCAAAGTTACGAAAAATAAACGCTTCGCACAAACAAAACGTTTCGCAAATCTTTCGCAAGCTGCAAATCTGCGGTTTTTGGAAAGGCCAGTTAGCGCGCAAGAAGACTTTGGCGGGAGCTTATAATCTCCATCACGTTGTTGATGATGCTGATGATGCTGAGCGTCATGAAGAGCGATAGCGCTCCGGCGATGATGAGACGCGAATTCTCAGCAAGCCACATCAGCCAGTCAATCTGCACGCTGAAGGTGAAGAGCGGGACGTTGAGGGGCGACGAAAGAAGCCACATCACACTGACACCACCGCAAACGAGGCCTACAACGAACGTCACAACCATCGAAATCCTGTAGCGACGGATGACGGCTTCCTGATGCTGCTTGACGAACTCGACGGCATCCAGACGGCGGTTGAGCCTGGCCATGAAGGCGGCATTGTCGTCGAACTGCGGCTTTTGGGCGAGGAACAATTCCTCAAGGGCTTTATCTTTTGTCATAACTGTAGTCTTTCTTTTAGTTTGTCTCGTCCGCGGGAGAGCTGTTTCTTCACGGCGTCCTCCGACGAGTCGGTAATCGCCGCTATCTCCCTGATGTCATATCCGTTGAGGTAATAGAGCGTGATGGCTGAACGCTCTTTGGGCGGCAGCGTACGCAGGGCCAGATAGAGGCTCTGGTGCTCGAAAGCGCTGTCGGCCCCGCCGTCTCCCGCCAGCGTACGGGCCTCGTCGATGCTCTCCGTCGTGCGCAGACTGGCCTTGTGGTTGAGGAAGGTGTTGTGGGCAATCTTGAAGAGCCACGAGCGGAAACGGCCCTTGTCCTGATAGCCGGCCGAAGAGAGATAAGCCTTCACCAGTGCATCCTGCGCCACATCGTCAGCCTCGCTCCTGTTGCCGCAGCAGAGGGCGAGCAGAAAAGCCCTGAGAGCCTCCTGCTCGCGCTCCACCATCGATATGAATGCTTCGCGCGTCACCTGCTTACGCCTGTTTCAACAGTTGGTTCTGCTCTGTCTCAATCTCTTTGGCCATCATCTTCCTGCCGACAAAGTAGTTGATCAGGAAGGCGATGCCGACAGGCATGATAAACGGCCCCAAAAGGATAAACGGGTTATTCCTATCACCTCTGCTCGCAATCAGATAGCAGCCGAAGGCGGTTAATGCGAGGCCCAACAGGGTGAGGATGCAACCCCACAGCAGTTTGGTGAGCAGTTTTTCTTTCAGCAACGTCTTTTGAGGCGCCATCTTCCTGAGCAAATCCTCAACATCTGTCTCTGCATTTTTCTCTATGGCAGCCAACACGATTTGCGTGCGTTGGTTTGCCTCGTTGATTTTCTTGCGGTTGTTCAACCATACGATTAAAACGGGAAGCGCAATAACGCCGATGATAAAAATGATCTTAACGATCGACTCCATTAGAACAACGTAATTCATAGTCTTGTTTTTTATTGGTTTATACTTTTGTTTTCTCGACCCTGGTCACTAACATAACAAGTCAGAAAGACAAAAGGTGACGT
>Ga0256404_1004336_pt1 | contig 27038 bp, 33 predicted proteins | sample RumenRJG_01DNA_FD_185990 | JGI IMG/M metagenome (GOLD analysis project Ga0256404, IMG submission 185990) | Bovine rumen microbial communities from Lethbridge, Alberta, Canada - RJG_01 | ecosystem: Host-associated > Mammals > Digestive system > Stomach > Rumen | place: Canada: Alberta | collected...
AAAAAGTTGCAGAAGCAAGAGGAGAACAAGATCGTGCTACTGGAGTTCCTTATATTATAATTGGTGATAAATCATGGATAGGATTTGCTGAAGATTATAAAGATGAAATTAAGGGACAAATTGATTCTGTATATGGAACTGAGATTGAAAAAAGATATGACATCATGGATCTAATGGCTAGTACTACTAAAAAGGAAGAAAAGAAAGATAGTGATGTAGTTTCATTATTTATTGTTCTTCTTGTTGTTGGTGGTATTGGATTCGGAATTTATAAAGCAAGACAAAAAACAAATTAAAAATAGACTATGTCTATTTTTTTTTATACAATAATTTCTTGTCCAATTGATAATAAATTATTTGTTAAATTATTTTTTTCTTTTAATTCATCTACTGTTTGATTATATTTTTTTGCAATAGACCATAGACTATCTCCTTTTTGTACTACATAAATATTTTCAATATTATTAGTATTATCTTTTTTAGGAACAAGTATTTTTTGATTAATTTGGATATTTAAATCACTTAAATTATTTAAATCTATTAATTTTGGAACAGTAATATTATATTCTTGAGATATTTTCCATAAACTATCTCCTTTTTTTACTGTATAAATATCATATTCATCTTCCATTATTTCTTCTTCAATTGATGGTATATATAATTCTTGTCCTATAAAAAGATTAGGGCTTGTTAAATTATTTGCTTTAATAATTTCATCTACTGAAACATTATTGTTTCTAGCGATTGAATATAGTGTATCCCCTGATACAATTTTTATGTAACATTTTTAAATGTAAATATAATATCTATTGTCTTATCTTGATAGATATAAATCTTTTCAACTAAATTAATTATCAATTCTCTAGTTGGATTATCTAGTGATAAAAATTCATTTATATATAAATTTGGCTCCGAGTATAAATCTTTTATTAATTCATTGTAATTACTTTTCATTTTTATTCCTTAATATATATATATTTAATGCAATAGTAATTTTATCTATTTTTGGTATATCATTATAATTATTTAATAAAGGTGTCATATTTATTAAATAATTAAATTCTTCTTCATTTAAATTAAAAGTTGTAATATATTCATCTTTGTCCAATATTTCATATTTATTTTTAATATTATTAAATATAATATCTTCATTTTCATATTCTTTTATATTTAATACATCTCTAAGTTCATGTAAATATTGTTTTTTTGGAGTTACTTTTATAATAATACCATCTTTTTTTAATAATCTTGACATTTCACTTTCATTTGATGGTGATAATATATTTAAAATTATATCTATGGACTCATCTTTCAATGGTATATTATTTAGGTCTGCCACTATACCTAAAAAATTTTCTTCAATATGGTCATTAAATAAATCTATACCATCTTTTGCCAAATCTATACCAATTATAGCTGTTTTCACATTGTTTATTTTAGCTTTGATTTTATAATCATGTGTCCCTTCACCAGATCCCATGTCTAAAATAACACCATTATCATATTTATTGATGATAGTACTAATTTTATTGTGCAATTCATCATAAAAACCACTATTAATGAACTTTCTTCTATTAAGAAATAAATTTTTGTTATAAATCTTGTCTTGTTTTAATTTTGATGTTTTATAAAGAATTGTTGTACCCTTTTTTGATATATTAAATGTATGATTATTTATACAGTGTAAACTAGTATCATAAAAATTTAATTTTTCATTACAAAAAGGACATATGATTTTTTTACTCAATCTATTATAAGCATTTGCAAATTTATCAATTTTTTTCATACATACTCACCCATTGAATAGTATTATATCACAATAAAAGACATTTTTCTTCAAAATGTCTTAAATTTTATCAATAATTTTATATTATTACTCATTATTCCCCATAAAAATCGTATCACCTCTTTGAACTATATATAATGGATTATTAGATTTTTCTTTTAGTTTTAGTATTTGTCCTACTGAGATATCATTTGTTTTTAAGTTGTTAATTCTTTTTATTTCATCTACTGAAATATTATTTTTTTTACTAATAGAATATAGAGTATCTCCTCTTTTCACAATATATTCATCAAGTATATTATTTGTTTCATAAGGATATCCTAAATATTCTGCGATTGACTTTACTACTGCTTCACCATATTCTTCAATATTATTTTTTAATTTATCTGCATCTTTCTTATTATCAATAAAACCATACTCTATTAATACTGGTTCATTAGAATTTGTTTCTCTTAAAATATAATAATAGTCTAGATTTGGATTTTCTGGAAGTCTTCTTTGATATGATTTTCTTTTTATTTGGCCTTTTTCAGTAAGATTATTTAATATTAAATCTGCAAAATTAGAATTATTTTTTAAGGAATAAACTACTTCTGCTCCTTCGGCACCTGCCGATGTAAGTAATGATAAAGGTATTTCTCCCATAAGACAAAATTGCTCTCTTCAGGGGGTGGATATTAGCATAAAAATCGATGGTATAAAACCCCGTAAAATCAACGTTTTTCAAGACTCACAGTTTAAAAAAATACAATTCTACCCATCAAAATTTACTAAAATTGATGGGTGGCTGATGGGTAAAATGATAAAGAGAGGAATAAAAATGATAAGGAAAAATAGTTGTGGTAATATCACTGATGAAGAGTTTTTAAACATAATAATTCCATTTGATAAAAAAATGGATAAATATTTAATAAAGTATATGTATGAATATGTAGCTCATTATTTAGCTGTAGGATATGAAATGAGTGCATTATGGGAATGTACTATAGAACAGCAAGTCAATTCAGCTTTAACAAGATTTACTGATCCATTACTTGATGGAATATTTAATTATGATAAATTAGATAAAATATTAAAAGATAAATATAAGTTAAAGATTATTGATAGAAAAACATCACAAATGGTTAAATTATAGAATATTAAAACTAGATGAATCAAAATCATCTAGTTTTTATAAATAAAATTATTTATCTTCTTCATCAATTTCATTCATCATTCGATTATAATGATCTTTAAAGCCTAATTTTATAAATATTTGCTTGAAAATTTTCAAAGCATTTTCATTAGCCACTGCATCACGAGAAATATATAAATCATCCATTATACTATGTGATCCATCATTAATATAGCTTAGTAAAGACTTAACAATTGGTTTTTCAACATCATCAAACAAATTTATTAAATCTGTATTACGATTATTTGGTCCACCATAATCTATCATTTTTAAAAACTGTTCTAAAATTCTTTTCATTGTATTTTGAATTGAATCATCTTCAAATTCTTTTTCTCTTAGTTTATTCCATAACAATTCATATGACGTTTTAATTGGATTAACACAGTCGAACGATTTAATTTTCGAATTTCCATTAACCTTAGAAACAACTGAAAATTCAACATTTTCCCTATATAATTTTTTTCTTCCATCATCATAACCGTAAGTAACTTCTTTAAAAAAATATAAGTTATGAGAGAAAATAAATATCTGTTTTATATGTCTTCTATCATTCAAACATAATTCTATCAATTCTCGTATAAGAGTACTAATAATAAATAAAGTATTACTATCCATACTAGTTACAGGATCATCAATTACTAAAATATGATCTTCTTCTAATCCACTTCTCGTTCTACTACCAAAGATAAGATTATAAAAATATAAAAACGAAATAAAACTAAATTCACCTTCACTTAATGTTAAAGATGCATTAGAGCCATCAGGACGAATAATTGAGTATGTTAAATGATCTTCGTTTTCTTTTAATTTAAAATTAGTAAAATTAAATTTTTCTAATGTAGTATTAATTTGTGTAATGGTTTTTGTAATACTTGTAATAGAATCCTCTAATTTTTTAACCTCAACATCAATTTCTCGAATACTATTATTAATCGTTTCATTATCTTCAACAACTTTTTTTAATTCTATATTATTTTTTTTCTATCATAAGTAGCTCCTTATCAGAGCAATTACCTATTACAAGAACAAATACTGCTATTCTATGTAATGTTTTAAATCTATAAAATACAACAAAACTTCTTTACAACAACTACTAAATTTACTAATAGATTTAATAACTTTGGCTATTGCTACATTTGAAATTTTGTAAGTCCTAAAAATAGAAAAAGGTAGTCGCAAAACTACCTCAATTTAATAACAAAAATCTATTTTTAACCTTATAATATAATTATAAAATTCAACAAAAAAAGACACAATTTACAATTTTTAGCTTGTGTCTAATTTTTTTTTGACATTTTTTTATTACTGTCAAAATATTATGTTAATTAATATTTTCTAATTGTCTTAAAGCTTTACTAAAATCATTATCAAAGAATATTGAAAGCATTTTTGAATATAATTCAGGTGTTTCTTTCATACCAAAGCGAAACCAACCTAATGTTAAAATAATTAGAGATAAAGTATATGTTCTAGCTATAAACTTTCTATTACATTCATTACACTCTATTTTAGATGTCTGCATATAAACTCCATTTTCAATATAGGGATATATTATTTCATATAAATAATGAATTATTCTATCATCCGTTAATGTTTTATAAATATTTAAAACACTCTTTTTTTTAGATTTTAACCAGTTTAAAAATACTAAATACCAACAAGACATATTATCATAACTATAACAATTATCTAATAAAGTTTTTAAAGAATTTGTATAATAATCGCCTGTTGCTTGATATATATCAGTGTAATGATAATAAAATGCTTGTCTTGAAATACTTAAATTATTTGTAATCTCCTTAATTGTTACCTCATTAATTGGTTTTACTTCTAACATTTTTTCTATTTCTAAAGCAATTTCTTGCTTCATAGCAAATACTCCATATCTTTGTAATTTTTACTTTTGATCATAATAATTATTTCCTCGTATAATCAATCTTATAGAAATTATTAATCTATTTGATTGATCTTTTCTATTTATATTTTTTTTGAGTTATAATAACTCTTGCCTGTGGATTTGTTTATTCATTCCTACAGCTTTGACTGTTTAGAAAGGCTCTTACCACAGACTTTTTATTTTAATTGTTGATTAGTTAGTTAACGCTTTGACGTTTTATAGGTTCAGCGAGGTTACAAGATAAGAAGCATTTGTGGCAAACATACAGGCATTAAATACTAACCAAGGAGGTGCATGTATATGATATATGTTGGAATAGATATATCAAAATACAAACACGATTGTTTCATCTGTAAAGATACAGGTGAAGTTATTGTAGAAAATTTATCATTTACTAATAACAAAAAAGGATTTCAACAGTTTTTAGACTTATTGAAACCCTATGATAATTCTAATGTCCATATCGGTCTCGAAGCCACCGGACATTATGGTTTGAATTTGAAATTATTCTTAGAAAAGAATAATTATAGTTTTATGGAATTTAATCCTCTTTTAGTTAAAGAATTTTATAAATCTTTATCTTTAAGAAAGACTAAAACTGATAAAGTTGATGCAGTAGTTATTACTCAAAAACTAATGTCAGTTCCATATAAATCAAATTCGAAACTATTTTATCACAAATATTCAATTAAGTCACTTACAAGATTAATAGAAAATTTAGTTAAACAAAGAAGTAAATACAAAGTACAATTAACTAATATCCTAGATATTATATTTCCTGAGTTTAAACCATTCTTTAGTAATTCTTTTAGTGTTACATCTTTATATATTTTAAATAAATATAAAACACCAGAAAAAATTGCTAATATGAGAGATTTTGATACTCTTAATAAACTATCTAGAGGTAGTTTTACTTATGCTAAATTTGTTAAACTTAAAGATTTAGCTAAAAATACTATTGGAGAATCCAATGCTATTTTTGAAATAGAATTATCTTCAATTCTTAATCTTTATAAAAACATTGATGATCATATTAATGAATTAGATAAACAAATTTCTACAATTATCAAAGATCTTAATCCACCAACTCTTTCTATTCCTGGAATTGGTGTAATTTCTTGTGCTTCAATCATTTCTGAATTTGGAGACATTTCTAAATTTTCTAATCCTAGCAAAATGTTATCTTTTGCTGGTCTAGAACCTGGTATTATTGAATCAGGTACTATGTCTTCCAAAGGAAAAATGGTTAAGCGTGGTTCTGGATATTTAAGGTATTCAATTATGAATGTGGCAATGACAGTAATTAAATTTAATCCAACTTTCTATGACTATTACTATAAGAAAATATCTGAAGGTAAATGTCATAGAGTTGCCTTATCCCATGTTTGTAAAAAACTTATTAGAGTTATTTACATCCTTGAAACTAAAAATATCCAATTCGATCCGTCTTTATTAAAATAATTTATTTTATGCCGAGAAAACTTTTTACAAGTAAAGGAATATTTTTTACCTTAATAGAGTTTAATGATTATTATTTTCATTTTTGAAAATTATAATCACTTAAACGACTATAAATAAATAAAAATATTTCTGCTTGTCAAAAGGAAATTGGAATAAATTAAATTATGATGTTAACTTCAAAAATTTTAAAAAATATGGTTTTTGAAGTCTTTTGGCGTGGGATTCTTTTCCATATTAATTTTTTTCAGAAAAACTATTGACTTTTAATAGTTAGCCTTTCTTTATAAATATTTATTTTGTATCTTAAAAATAAGGAGTATATACTTTTGCTATATACTCCTTAAAAATTACATATTATTTTTAATTAATTAATTAAATTGCATCTAAATCTTTCAACAATTTTTCAACTTCAGTTCCTTGAATTTTCTTTAATGCACCTTTTAATAACATTTTTTGTTCAAGACTTAAATCCATTTCTGTTAATTTCTTTCCATCACTTAACTTAACTGTTGCTTTAATTAAATCTCTTACATCAAATACACTACCCCAAACTTCTGGAACACCTCTATCTAATTTACATAATGTATAAACAGCTTCCATTGCAGTTCTAATTGAATACTCTGTAGTAAATACTGTATCTCTTGGAGTTTCAGCATATTGTCCCATAAATGCTAAGTTTACTGATCCTTCAGGAACAACTAATGGTCTATCTCCATATCTTCTAGGTTCAAAGAATGAAGTTACATAAGGCATCATACATGGTGTCGTATTACATTCTTTAGTTGCAAGTGTAATGATTTCTTCTTCTGGAATACCAATATGATATAACCATTCAGCTGCAAGTTCTATACCAGTACATTCATACATTGGCTTTTTAATAAAGTCTCCTTCATCTTCCCAACAATTTAAACCATATACCCATATTAAGCAGGTATCTTTAGCTTGTTTTTTAAATTGTCCTTGACGATTGATAGTCCAACTAATTAGCCATGAAGAATCTTTTGCTGTTACAATTCCTCCTGTTACAACTTTACCTGATAATGGATTTCTTTGGCAAATTTTTTCAATTGCTTCTAATATTTGTTTGTTAGAAGTTTCTACTGTCCAAGATTCCCAACTTGTTTCTTTAATATCTTTAAAGAATTTAGATGGATTACCAAATGCAGGATCTTGTTTAGCAAGATTATTCCAAAGTTCAATAGATGGTCCTTCACCATTTTTGATATTAACTACTGGTGCATGAGTTTGATCACCATAAGCAGATTCATCACCTTGACAACCATTAGTAACAAAAACAAAATCATTTTCAGTTAATTCAATATTTTTTAATTCTCCACCTTGTGTATATTCTATATTTTTAGCGATTTTTTTACCATTTGAACAATCGCATACAATATTTTTTACAGTAGTGTCAAATATTACTTTTCCACCAGCATCTTCAATATATTTTACCATTGGTAAAATCATTGATTCATATTGATTATATCTTGTAAATCTTAAAGCACTTAAATCAGGCAAACCATCAATATGATGAATATATCTTTGTAGATATAATTTCATTTCTAAAGCACTATGCCATTTTTCAAATGCAAACATTGTTTGCCAATAAATCCAAAAGTTTGTTTCGTAGAAATTATCATCAAATAAATCATCTATTGTCTTATCTGCTAATTCTTCATCTGTTGACATAAATAAATGTAATAACTGAGTTGTTGCTTTTGGATTCATTCCATACTTTTTATCAGTATGTGCATCTTTACCTTGTTTTTCTGTTACACGACATAGAGAGAAATTCGGATCCTTCTTGTTTAGTTTATAATACTCTGAGAAAATTGTTTCTCCTGGATTATCAATAGATGGAATAGAACGGAATAAATCCCACATACATTCGAAATGGTTATCCATTTCTCTACCACCACGCATGATATATCCTTTATTTTTGTCAAATATACCATCACAAGAACCACCAGCGACTTTTAAATGTTCAAATAATGTTATATTCTTTCCAGGCATCTGTGCATCTCTAATTAAAAAGCATGCTGCAGATAATCCTGCTAATCCTGTTCCAACAATATAGGCATGTTTATTTTCAATGCCTTCTGGCTTTTCTGGAACTGCAAAAGCCTCATAATTACCACTAGAATAATACATATCTTTCCTCCTTTTTCTACGGTACAATTTCATTTTAAAATGTATTTTATTACTTTTCAAAAGCATAAAAAAACATGTGTCGATTGCAATGACACATATTTTTATTTGTCAATTATTATTCTTTTTATATTTTATATAGTTATCTATATTTCCAGATAACATAATACTTGTCTTTTCAATTATTTCATCAACAATATCTGGCATTCCAAATTCTATCCAATTAATTAATATTGCACCAAGTGATCCTGCATAAAATAATGTTAATAAATCCATATCAGAATTACTTATAGAAATATTTTTAGTCTTTTCCTCTATAACATTCCTTATTAACGGTTTAGATTGTCTAAATATAAAATGTAATATATAATGTTGATTTTCGGAATTATATATATTAAAAACCATATTTTTATTTTCTAAAAAATAGTAAAACATATCTCTAAAATTTTCTTCCCAATTTTTATTACTATTATCAATTTTAGTAATAACTTCATTTTGATATATCCATTTTATCAAATCATATTTATCTCTAAAATGATTATAGAATGTTTGTCTTTTTAAACCACAACCATTTGTTATTTCTACTACCGTAATTTCAGATATATCTTTTTCTGCTGCAAGTTTTTTAAAAGAACTTACAATCGCATTTTTTGTTATTTCATCCATTAAAATCACCTCCACAATATATTAAATTTGGATAAAATATAGATTTATTACTATATTAAATAAAAGTATATGCACCAGAAGTGGCAGAATGTTCCAAGTAGGCAAAACACATGAAATACACAGTGCATATATTTCTTACGAGGGCCAATTCCATAAAGGATAGAGCCAACAGTGTACATTACCCCACCTAATACAAGATATAATATTCCTGTTCTACCCATTGTACTTAAAAGTTTAGGTACTCCAATTAATATTGACCAGCCATTTACTAAATGACAAATTACTTCTAAAACTTGAAATTTATCAATACTAATACAAGAAAGTGTTATACCTATTATTGTAATAGTACAAACAAGAGCAAATAATATCCATCCAAGTTTACCACAAACACCGAGTAAGGCAACTGGAATATAAGTTCCAAATACTAACAAAAACACATTACAATGGTCTATTACTCTAAGTATCTTTTTACCCTCTAACTTTGAAGAAATAGCATGATATATACAAGACATTGTATATAATATAATCATTGTTGCTCCAAAGAGTGATACAGTTACTTCAGGAAGAACATCATGAGCTTTTACAACCATCAGTATTAGAGCAACTACTGAAAATATTGCTCCAATACCATGTGATACAGAATTAAATATTTCTTCTTCAGTAGAATATTTAGGAATTTTTATATTTATCTTCTTCCTACCATATTCCTTTTTATATTGTTCAACTACATAAGCTATCTCTCGTGCTTTTGAAGTATTAATATTAAGTTGTTCTTTTAAATAATCTTCAAATTTCATTGCTTACTTCCCCCTTATATTTATTCAGAGTATGTTGCAACTCCACTAAATAAATTTGCTATTTCTTCAATTTTAAATTCCTTATTTGTAGCAGTTGTATTATTTATACCATCAGGCGAAAAATCATTCTTAAATCCATTTTTATCTGGCATATCAGGTCTTTCATTATTATCATTATTCATTTTATTTTTTTCTTTAAAATCATCATCTGGTGGTGTCATATCTTCATTGTTTTCACTTGGTCTATTACTTCTACGATCTTCTTGATTATTATCATCAAAATCATTCGGTCTTTGTCCACCACCCATCATTCTACCTATATTGCCTTTATTTGAATATGCTAACTGTGTTCCTTTTGTATATTTATCTATGCTAGTATAAAAACCATTATTATCAGTTCCCTCAATATCGCCATTCTTATATAAATAATAAGTACCATTTTTTAAATCTTTAGAACTATATACAAGATTTGAGTAAGTACGATCAGTTTTAAATGAGAATACAACATTATCTTTTTCATCTAGTAATGTTATTAAATCTCCACTATTTATTCTTTCATTAAATGACAATAACATAAAGTTTTGTTTTGAATCACTACTTACCTCATCATACATATCACCAATAGATATAACCCTACCACCATTGATATATATACCATTATCAGAATCTAAACCAGAATCACTTCCTGGATGAGATAAAGCAATTATTGTTCCTCCATCAACTACTAACTTACCATTAGAATCTAGTGCATCTCCTTCATCTGCATCATCTAGTACAATCGCTGTTAAAGAATTAACATTTACAGTTAAAGTATTTCTGACATTAGATGAATAAGACATTGAAGTAGTAGTATTTAAACAATCATCTAAAGCATATACCACATAATCGCCTTTACCATCACCTAAAGTTAAATTACCTTTAGTTTCAATTCCTTCTTTTTTATTGCTCTTAACTTCTAAATATCCATCTCCTTCAAAATATAAATCTATATCTGAAGATATTGCTCCACTTGCTTTATAGAAATAATATGGATCTCCATCTCTTAATTTTTCATTACTTGCTTCTATTTTAGCAAATAAGATATTATTTATTTCATCACTTGTATATACACCATAATAATTATTATATTTTTCGTAATTTTCTTTATTAGTTCCAGAATATTTTGAACTATAATTATTTAATTCATCACTACCAACTAAACTAACCTTTTTTAATTTTCCACCATTAATATAATTTTTTGAATTACTAGCTAATTTGATAGTTACTTTATGATTAGTGTAGTTAATGTCTTTATTATAAACATATATTGCTGGTACTTTTTTTGAGTCGGTATCAACATTAACACCATTTAATATAATATTTATATCTTTACTAATATCATTAGTATTTACAGCTATCATACCACCTTTTAATTCTCCAGATAATTCTATATTACCTGTTGTATTTATATTTATGGTAGTAATTTTTAATGCTTCTATATCATAATCATTACCATTTTCTATAAAATCATCTAAATCATAAGGTTTGTACTGTGATACACCATCAAACAAAAATTCTGTTACATAAATACTAGGTAATTTATTATTTTGATAATCTTCTTAAAAATCTTGAAAATCATCTCCTGTATATTTTTTTATATCCTCTGTTTCTTTGCCATCTTTATATGTTAAGTTTGTTAAATCAACTTTGGTTGTATTTAAAACATTTTTATTAATTACAATAAGGGCTATAATAATCAAAATTAATACTACAGCTATTACTGATAATATAATTATATTTTTTTTATTTTTCTTCATATATTCCTCCTTTTTCTATTATATATGTTTCGCTTATTGGTTTAGATATTCCATCTCCTGTATTTGGATGTAAACTTGAATAACGCATATCTATACCATAAAGAATTATAAATATAATTGCTAAAATAAGTTTAGGCTCTCTTTTAAACTTATTATATATATTATTTAAAAAGGGAGCTACAAAATATGTTGCAGCACATCCTGCTAATGCAAAGACTAATAGTCCTTCTAAACATATTCTTCCGTTTAAATTTAGAAAATAACCACTATAATCCCACCATTTCATTGCCTTTGTAACTTCGAGATACCATGCAGTAAAGTATTCAACAATTCCACATAAAACAAATGAACTTATAAATAATTGAAATGGATTATCTCTAAATTTTTTGAGTAATATTATTATTAATATTCCACCCCATCCATAAATTGGTAATATTGGACCAAACATTGTTCCACGATTTACAAATACACCATCATTAAACAAATGCAAGGAAACTTCCCATATCCACCCTATAAACGAAAAGGTAAAGAATAACAATATTAAATTAATAACTGAATAATCAACTTTGTAATTTATTTTTAACCATTTTCTCTTTTTGGATTCTGGAATGAAATATTTATCATTTGGATATTCTAACCCACTTACATCTAAATATTTATCTTTAAAATATTCACTATTTAATTTCTTTCTTAAATCCATGTATATTTCTGCATAAATACATTCTTTATATGGATTAAAATAAAATATATTTGATAGTCCTAAAGTAATACCACCTAATAGATACCACCCTAACAAACTTAAATCTAACCAAAACATTTTTAATTTATAACCATTGGTCATTTTTTTCGATAATTCAAAGCAAGTTTTTGAATCTAATTCTGGATTTTCAGCTAAAATATAAGGAATCATACTATATTCATATCTTTTAATAAATCCACCTATAATTGTGAAATACCATAATATAGAATAAACATTTTTTTTAAACATTATATATGCAACATGCTTTGTTTTTTTAATTCTATATATAAATAACAGTTTATCATAAGATACTTCATCATAGCTATGATGCTCTAAAAAGTATCTATTCTTCCCTACTACCACTATATTAACAACAAAAATATAAAATAAAACTGACATTCCTAATCCTAAAATCATAATCAAGAGTGACGGTATAGAATTATGAAATAAATATTCGTTATTTACATTTAAAATACCAATAATAATTGATCCTGCACCAGTTATTTGATTAAAAAATACTGATAATACACCTCTTGTTGGTTTATAATTTACAATTTTTTGAATACCATTTATTTCAAATATCTTATTAAAAGTATTTTCCACAATATCCAAGTTGTTTTTTACATTAAAATTAGTAGTAATATTATTTTCATAATGAATAACTTTTTTTTCAGTATTGTAATTATAGCCTAAAGTAAAAATTGCTGAAGCAATAAAGCATACTACAATACTTTTCCATAGATTTTTCTTAACTATGTTTTTTGCTTTTATCTTTAATTCTTTCATAGGATACCTAACCTTTTACATTTCTATAATTATAAGCAAATAAATCTATTATTAAATCTTTAGTTTGCTTATCAATACCATTTATGTTATGTATAATTTTTATTAGATTTCCAACCTTTTTAGCACTGTTTACAGTAGTAATATTAGCATCCTCAAATACTCTAAATAAAGTAGTAATTATTATTATTCTTTCTTCATCATCATGTTTATCTAACCAAGAAATAAGACTCTTTTCTAACCTTTTGCTCTTATCAGATAATTTACTTGATACTAATTCATCACCCTTCACACACCAAGAAGTCATTGAATGTCCATAAATATTATCTTTACTTGATTTAATAACTTTATAACAATCATTACGAAGTGCAACCCCTACCATACTACAATCTGGTACAATATGAATAAATTTCTTTTTTATTTGTTGATACTCTTTTGATTCAAACTCTTTTCTTCTTAAACCAGGACCATCATTGCTATATACTGCTATAACCTTATGTTTTTTATATTTTTTCATAAACATTCCTGAAACCAAAGCAAGATTACCACCTTTAGAATGTCCACCTATAATAACATCAGGTCCAAATAATTTAACATTTTTATTAACATATTTGATTGCTTCTCTATGGGATGGTATTGGGAAAAAGCAAGCAAGTTGTCCATCTTCTTTCCATCCACTTAAAAGTTCATCAGTTCCTTCAAAACAAATATATTTTAGTTTAGGTGAAATAACAAATGTTACTGCACTAAATTGCATATCTTTATTTGTATTGTATATGTAATCAAGCAAAATAAGATTTTTATATCTATTTTTTATGATTAATTGTTCTAATAGTTTGTAAGCATCAGCTTGAGCTATACCCAATTTTTTTATATCTTGATATTTATTTTTAGATAAATATTCTTTACCAATAGTTTTTAATGAATATTCACCATCATTTATTTTAGTATTTGAAAAATCTAAATATGATATTAAACAAAATACTAAATTATCAACTTCGTTAAATTCTTTTTCTTCAAAACTTAAATCGCCATATTGTAAAACATAATCAAATAGATTTGTCATTTCTCAACTTTTGAACTACATGCTCATGAATTTTAAATTTTGGATAGGCATTTTTTATATGGCGATATAGATAAGAGTTGGAATCTATCCATTCCAAAACTTTTTGTCGTATTATTTCTGTGTTATCTGCTTTTTGTCTTTTTATTTCATTTTTAATTTTATTCATAACATTAAATGAAATAATGTTATCAATAATATATATTAGAAATAAAAGAATAGATAATATCAAAATGAATGTTGGGTTTAAAAATTCAATAAATTTAACTATAACTGGATGAATAAGATAAACTACTACACATCCTAATATTCCAAAAGGTATCATAGTTTCTAAACAAATTCTACCGTTAATATTAAACTTTCGCCTAGAATAATCCCACCATCTCGCTTTAAATAATTTTTCCATAAAATAAGATGTAAAATATTCTAGTATTGAACATATTAAAATTGATTTTAAGAATACTGCTAAAATGTCAGAAGTATCATTTCCAATAAATAAAACTATTGCTAATACACCATAGCCATATATTGGACATATTGGTCCTATTAAAAAACCTCTATTTACAAACTTTTTAAGTTCAAATAATTTACATATTACTTCCATAGACCAACCTACAAAAGAATAAATCATAAAATATATAATGTACTTTGATATAACATCCATTAAAATCACTTCCTCATAAATATACATTTCTAATATTTCAAATTTAATATCTTTGATAATTTGTTTAGTTTTACCTTATCATATCATTTTTTCAGCATTTCACCTTTAATGTAGCAGGCTACATAAATTATAACATAAATTCTACCCAAAAAAACATAGTTACTAGACACATTTTGTTTAAAGTATTTTATTAAAAATTAAGACTTTTTCTTTAAATTTTGGTAAAATATTTATATAACAAACTTTTTAAAAAGGAAAGGAGTAAGTCATGAAAAGAATTTATTACTATAATAATTTAGAAGATGATGTTATAAAGTCTAACAATCAAGAATATAAACTAAATAGTAATTATAAATGGATAAAGAAAAATATTTTTTATAAATTCTTTTCTTATGTTATATATTTTTTTGTCTTAATTTTTGCTTTTATTTATTTAAAATTGGTTTTGCATATAAAAGTAAAGAATAGAAGGATATTAAAGAATGAAAAAGGATATTTTTTATATGCAAATCATACTCAAATGCTCGGAGATGTTTTTGTTCCTTTTCTTATTTGTTTTCCAAAAAGACCATATATAATTTGTAGCACTGCAAATCTAGGCATTCCATTTATAGGTAAATTACTCCCAATAGCTGGAGCTTTACCTATTCCTGATAATATTCATGATATGATAAAGTTTAAAGAAGCCATAAATTACCATATAAATCATAATAATCCTGTAATCATATATCCAGAAGGTCATTTATGGCCTTATGCAACTTTTATCAGAAATTTTCCAAATACTTCTTTTCATTACCCAGTAGAAAATAATAAAAAGATTTATGTTATGACTACAACATATACAAAGAGTAAATACTTTAAAAAACCTAAAAGGATAATATATATTGATGGTCCGTTTGAGAATAATAATGATTTTAACAAAAAGCAAAATATGAATGAATTACACAAGCATACTTATGAAACAATGGTAGAAAGGAGTAAATTAAGTAACTATGAATATGTAGTGTATAAAAAGAAAAATTAATATTCCCTTTTTAGACCTGCAATATCACTTAATGAAAATTCATAGTCAAGTTTAATATTATAGGCTTTTTCATAAGCTTCTACTTTTTGTTTATAATCTATTTCTGACATTATTTTACTGTTTTCTTTAACTGATTTATTTGGATCTGGATATATTGGTTTTAATACATGAACAATATACCTTACCTGATTAAATTCATCATTATCAGATTGTTCTGTATCAATAATTTCAACAAAACAAGAAATTATTGGCTTATTCATTTCTGCTGCAAACTGATATGCCCCTCTTTTACATGGTCTTGGCTTTCGATAATTAAACCACATTTCTTCTTCAGGATATATCAGAACATAATTATTATTATCTAATACTCTTTTTAATTCTGGTTTAAATGTTTTAATAATATAATTTGGTCCTTTACATAAAGGTATAATATTTAAACTATTCATAAGATAACCTAAAAAACCAGGCATAGCAAGATTAGTTTCTTGACTTACGATATAGATATTTTTTCTATATCGTTTTTTTATCATTTTTCTAACTGCCATATTATCAAGAGGGTTAAAATGATTGCTTGTTACTATTCCTCCAATATCTATATTATTTAGATTTTCTAACCCTTCTATTTTAACAGAATGGTTTAATCTTATTCCTAACATATCAACAAATAGATATGCAAATCTACTTTCTAAAAAATATACTATTTTATGTTTTCTAATTCCATAAAATCGTTGTAATGCTGCATCTATTTCTTCATCAGTTAATATGGGATCATTTACTTCTACTTTTTTATTTAATTCGCCCATTTTAACATTTCTTTCAATATTTCTAATAACTTCTTTTTTACTACCTCCAATAATCATAAACTCACCTAAAATCTTTTTTCCAAATTACTATCAAATACTTTTTTGAATGTAATATCACCATTAATAATTTCAGAAGCTCGTTTTACTAAATTATCTAATGTCTTTTTATCTTCCTCTTGATTTTTTTCTGTAAAGTTTTCTTTTTCTTTATAAATATCATCTTTAAATAGTGATTTATCAGCATATTTCCAAAAATATTCTTCGTAATCTATGTTGTCATAATGCCATGGTTTAAAAAACAAATTGTAATGAATTATTTTAGGATTTTCAAATACTATATTACCATTTGTAGGCATAGCATCCCATTCATTTGGTAAATGAAGAATGTTACCATAAGCCATTGCATTTATATAATCTTGGTCTGGACATACAGTATCAAAATGATATTTATTTAATAAATATAGAAAATGTTGTTCAAATTTAACTTCTCTTAACTTTTTCATATTCATTAAAAGCACACCTGAATTTATATATTCTTTTATATTTGCACCAGTATTTGTTTCAAAATATTCACATAATATTTCATTATCTTGACATGAAATATCATTACATCCACCAAATAAATTATCTCCTAAATCTATATTATATAATTCTGAAATATCACCAGGAATACATGTATCACTATCAATATAAATAGCTTTATCATATTCTTTGAACATAAATGGAATAAATATTCTATAATATATAGTTAGAGTAAAAAGGTCTGTTCTAAGTAAATTTTCTTTTCTATTAGTTATGGATTCTAGTTCATTTTTCATTTCACTAAAAATTATTTTAACATTATCGGTTTCTAGTGTTTTTAATTTTTTTATTGATTCCTCTCTTATAGATTCATATATAACATGAATATTATAATTATAATCATTTGAGGCATTATCTATAAGTGATGCAATAGCAACAGATAGATAAGGAGCATAATCTGCATCTATTGCAAAAAATATCGGTATTGTTTTTTTCATTTATTTATTCCTTTCTTTATTTTTTGATATTCCTCTAATACATCATCAATTCTATAAACATTAAGAACATTATGTAATTCTTCAATATGCCATGGTTTTATAGTTTGTGTTGCAAATTTAGGAAAAAACTTAAATGTTGTACTAAAATGTCTAAATACTGTATCGTCCGTATCTTGCTTTTGCTCATTATATTTTCTATTTACTATTAATTTATTTTTAGCATACTTGTTTAAAGCTGCTTGATCTGGTAAAAGCATTTTCTTTTTTCTACATCTTTCTCGACATTTTTCTAATAGCTTTGATTCTTTTATTAACCTCATATTTAATAATAGAACACCTGAGTTTAAATAATCTTTTTTAAATATATTTTTCTTATAAAAATGGCTACCGTAATAATCAAGAACTCCAACTAACTCATAATTTGAATTATCAATATTATAAAAGTCAATAGGATTTTTCAAGCAAACAACATCATTATCTAAATACATTATCTTATCAGGTATTTCATCTATTAAGTCGGCATAAAGTCTTAACATACAGTATGGTGTAAATCTTGTGTTTATATTAGCAATGGGAAGGTCATCCATAACAATGTTGGTAATATCAATTAATTTAACAAAATTATTTTTACTATGCTTTTTTACAATATTGTTTAAATAATCAATTTCTTTTTTTGATAATGGTTTATATGCTTTTGATTGTCCCTCATATTTCATAGTTAATATATAAAAATGTAAATTTTCTTTTGTATTCTTTAAAATTGATAAAATAGAAATAATAAGTCCATCTAATATATTTTCATCACCACAATAAAGGATATTCACATCTACACCTCACTTACATCACTCATTTCACCAAGATATACTGATATATAATAATTATCTATTTTTTTTATTATAAAATTATAAGGTTTTAAAGTATCAACATTTTTAAGTCCATAGGTGAGTCCAATGCCTAAATATTTTACATAACTTTCTTTTTTTACCCATATTATTGTAAAATCTTCTGGTGTTTTAATTATTCTTTTTTCTTCATCAGTACAAATTCTATCAATAATTCTTTCTTTCATTGTAATTTTTTCTATATCTACACCCACTTCACTATTTGAAATAGCAAGAACAGTATAATCATCACAATGACTAATATTAAAATATAATTGATTATCTTTTAAATATGGTTTCCCATACTCGTTATAAATAATATCGGCTTTAATCTCATATTCGTTAAATACTTTTTTTAATAATTCTTTTGATGATATATTTTTTTCTATGTATAATTTAAACATTTTTGCTTTCTATGTATTTAATTATGTCATTAACTGTTTGAAGTTCTTTAATATCCTTATCTGGGATTTCAAAATTATATTGTTTTTCAAATGCTGCTACTAAATCTACTAAATCTAATGATTCTATTTCTAAGTCTTTTAATAAATTAGTATTTTCATTAACTATATTTTTATCTACTTCTAACACTTCACTAATTAAATTAATTATTTCATCTTTCATAATACTACTCCCTTATTTTATCTCGTAAGATTTTACCATTACCATTTTTTTTAAATTCTTTTGTCCTAAGTTCTACAAAAGCTATTTGATGGTTTTTAGGCTTATTTCTATTATAATCATAGATTAAATTATCAAAATATTCTTGATCAGCTAAATAATCATCAGTTGGATATATATATGCAATTAATCTATTTGATTCTTCATATATTACTACTTCTCTTATAGATTTATCTTTTAAAAGTTCATTTTCTATCATCTCTGGACTTATATTTTCTCCATTCGATAAAATGATAATATTTTTTCTTCTACCTGTAATAAATAGAAAACCATTTTCATCAATATGCCCTAAATCACCTGTATGAAAGTAACCATTGATAATAACTGCATTAGTATTCTTTTTGTCTTTATAGTAACCTTTCATTACTATATCACCACCAACACATATTTCATCATCAATTATCTTTACATCTATATTTTTACAGATTTTTCCGACACTACCGTCTTTATGATGAAAATTTCTATTAACAGATACAACTGGGGAACATTCTGTAATACCATAACCATTCAGTATTTCAATTCCTATACTTCTAAACCATTTAACATATTTTTTATCAAGATTTGCACCACCACATATAATATATTTTAGATTGCCACCAAACTCGTTTATAATACTCTTAAAAATTTTTGTTCTAATATCAATTCCTATTTTTAAAAGATTATTACTTAATTTGATTTTTCTCTTTAATTCTTTCTCTTTTTTATTGATTCTTGCATTTTTCCAAATTTGTTTATAAAACATTTCAACAATGGCTGGAACTACAAACAATGTTTCTGGTTTAGTTGTTTTAAAATCATTCATCATGTATTTAAAACTTTTACTTATAAAAATTTCTTTTCCATAATAAAAAGGATCTAATACAGATGTTATAAGCCCAAAAGCATGATTAAAAGGAAGAATACTAACTACTTTTCCACTAAGCTTAAACAAAGCTGATGATCCATATATATTAGCAGCAATATTCTTTTGAGATAAAACAACAGCTTTATTTTCACCAGTTGTACCACTTGTAAAAAATATTGCAGCATCTTTATTCTCATCAATTATATGATTATTAGATATTTTTTTATTAGTATCAATATATTTTAGAGTCTCATCAATAGTAAAAGATTTATACTTCATATTTTTAATAAACGGACAATAAGATTCAGAATAATAAATTACTTTAGTATCACTAATTTTTAGTAATTTTATAATATCATTTTCGTTTAAATCTTTATCTATTGTAACGCATACATTACCACTTAAAATTATGGATAGAAATGAAATAATAAAGTTATAACTATTTTCTCCTATTAAAGCAATATGTTTATTTTTATAGTTTTGATAAAAATATTCACTTAAATTAATCACATCATTATAAACTTCTCTATAACTTTTTTTAATTTCGTCATTGTTTGTTTTATAACTAAATGCTACATCTTCTGGGCATTCAGTTAATTTCAAAACTAATAATTCATGTAAATTGTGAATTTGAGGATTGTCATAATAGTTATAATTATCATTTATTATTTTCATTTCTAAACCATCCTTTTATTTTTTTTATGTTGTACTTATTGCAACATTTCCATTTGTTTTATCTGAAAGTATTATTTTTCTGTTTCTTCTAATTTTTTTAATACTTCTTTTGTAACATCAATTGCTTTTTTTCTAACATCATTCGCAGTTTTTTCTAAAACTTCATTTCCTTTTTCAGCTGCCAAATCAACTAATTCATCTGCCTTATCTCTTATAGCTGAAGCCTTTTCTTTTGCAATTTTTAAAACTTTTTCTTTATCTAAATCAGTGATTTCTTTTTCTAATTTTTTGATTTTTTTATCAAATTCCTTTTTTACATCTTCTTTATCAATATTCTTAACTTTATTAGTTAAATCCTTAATTTTATTTTTTAAATCCTCTCTAGTTTCACTTCCCTTTTTTGGTGCAAGTAAAACTCCAAGTCCTGCTCCAACTGCAGCTCCTAATGCAACTTTTCCTACATTTCTTTTATTCATAAATATCATCCTCTTTCCTTTTTTTATTTTTCATAATTCTTTTTAAAATATTACTTAAAGTAGAACAAAACATAGATTGTTTAATGTTTATAAAACCATTTTCTACTTTTTCAAATACAGATAATACTCCATCTATTTTTCTTATTCTTTGATTTATTTCATCTATTAATAAATTAGCATTATCTATTAAAGCTATCGCTTTTATTGCTAGTATTATTAATACTATTAGCAATACTATTCCACATATATATAATAATGTGGACAAAATCATATTCATACAAATCATTCCTCCATCAAATTGCTACCATTCTGAAAATTCAGAAATATAATATTTAATATTTTTTACAATTTTATTAATATATTTCTTTATTACAAACATATCAATAATATTTGATAGTGAGTGAATTATAAAAGTTATACCTAAAGTCATAATTAGTACATCCAAACTTTCAAGTGGTTTAACAATTAATATAAAACCACATACAATAGAAATTATAGCCATAATAATCGTGAGTATCATATATGTGGTAGATTCATTTTTTAAATAAAATGAAAATTTCATATTAGCTAAAGCACTAACTATAAACCAAATTCCCACAATGAATGGCAATATCGTTTTTAAGGCATTAGGGTGTATTAAAAGCACTATTCCTATTACAAGTGATAAAACTCCACTCAAGAAGTTACTCATAAAAATCGATCTGCTTCTAAAATCAGCTACAAGTAGCAAAATACCATTTACTATGAAAATTATTGTTAATACAAACGATATAACATCAAAAGATATATCAGGTTTAATCACACACATAACTCCAATTGCAATAAATATTAATGATAAGACTATTGAAGCATAAATATAATTATTAATTTTTTTCAGCATTCTCGTCACCTCCTTACTTCATAAAAAGATGTAGAGTGCCAATTATTGAACTAGACTAAACTGTTTTTTATCTAATCTTTTTATCATACAATGTATATTATAAATTAGTTTTGTAAACAATCAAGGTTCACACTACAACAGATGTCATTCATATTGACAAATGTTGTAGTGTGTCAATATGAATTACTTTAAGCATTCATTTACCCAATTAATAAAGTTTTCTGTACTTGTTCCTGTTCTTTCAGCCGTTGTATGAACTTGTCCCCAAACAGTTGCAAAATCAACACTTTCTACATTCTTATTATTTTCAAGAGCTAATTTTAAATTAATCTCTGTTGTTAATGCAGTATCAGTTTGATTTATTCCTGTTCTTATTCTCCAATATTTTGCAATTGTTGATTTGTTATATCCATCATAGTAACTAGATAAATAATACATAGGATTGTTGATGGGTAGCGTATTTTTAACGTTACCCTGAACCATTTTAAATTAAAGGCAAAACAGTATTTTCTTTTAACCCACAGGGGGAAGAGAGCAATTTTTAAATATATTTTTGAGACTTATCTTTCAATTTATATGAATTATTTTAACTATCCTACTGTGCCAACTTGGCGCACTACTTTTTCTTAGCAAGCATTGGAAAGTTCCTCCCACAGAGCAATTTCCACATATTATGGGGAAATTCCCAATCCCCTAGCGAAACAAATAACGAAACAAAATGCGAAACATTTAGAGAGCAAAAAACGAAATTGTAACTATACATTTTAAATGATAAAATTAATATAATAGAAGTAATATTATTAAAAAAATATTTTTGATGATATTTAATTCTGATTTTAATACTAAAATGATACTAAAAGTTACACAAATAGTTACACATTTAGTTACAAAAATTTGTAATTGATTTCTACACTGTCAAGTGTTAGGATTGTTATAATAGAGATAAATTATGAAAAAATTTGGGATTTCCAAACTCCATACCTAGAAAAATTTTTCTGGGGAAAACTTGGGATTTTGAGAAGAAAAAAGTTGGGGTGGATTTTGGGAGTGTCAAGTGATAAAATGATTATAATAGTGGAAAAACTATAGAAAGAGAGCTTGCTCTCTTTTTTGTTGTATAAAAGAAAGGAGGATATCTATGAATGATAGTTTTATAAAAATACCTACTTCTTTATTAGAAGTAAATATACCTAAGAATGCAATTGTACTCTTAGGAATACTACAAAGCAACTCTAATAAGTTAGGATATGCATATGGATCTAATAAGTATTATGCTGATAAATTAAATTGTTCTACTAGAACAATAAGTAAATTAATTAAGTGTTTATTAGATCATAATTATATAACAATTCATAATCCTAAAAGTTTTAAAAGAAAGATATATGTTAGTAATAATATTCTAGGTAATTAGAATATTTAATCTATCTAGATTGAATTATTATTCTAACAGAATAAATAAATTAAATATAAAAGTTAAATAGATAATAGAAAGGCCTTAGTTAAAGGTAGGAGGTTTGTATGAAAGATATGGTTGATTATATTAAATATCATGGTACTATTTCTAGTATTAGAGATAAAGCTGATAAAGATTATATATGGTTTGATATATGTCAGAAAGAACCATATAAAGATAAAAATGGAATGGATAAGGTAAACTTATCCTTTTTTAGCGCAAGAATGTATATTGAATATTCTAATAATATAGATTTAAAAGTTGGAAAAGATGTTTATGTACGAGGTATCCCTAAGGGATATGTGGATAAGAAAGGTCATAGACAAAACTATATACATGTACTTGAAATAAATGGAATTGAAATAAATAAAGAGCCACCTTTATATCAAGATGGTTATTGGAATGGAAAGAAAATAGAAAAAGTAGAAGCTACGAAAGAAGAACAAGAAGAATTACAAAAATTAATAGATGAGATTGTAGGTGTTACAAATGAATAACACACCAATACAAATCATAAATTTAAATATGGATAAAGATAAAAAAGAATTATTTAAAAAAGTAATTATTAATTACTTAATAAAACAAATAACTGCGAAAAACTAAATCGCACAATTGCGGTTCTTTTTTGAATCTAATATACTGTTACTGTCTTATGGGAGATAAGTAACAAGAAAAGGAGGTAAAATATGAATTATAGTTACTTATCAAATTTCGATTATAATGCTGGTATTTATATCAGACTTTCACAAGAAGATAAAGACAAAAAATATGAATCAGATAGTGAAAGTGTAACTAATCAAAAAGATATACTCCGTACTTATTGTAAAAATAATGGATTTAATCTAGTAGGAGAATATGTTGATGATGGATATTCTGGTACTAATTTTGATAGACCTGGATTTACTAAAATGATTGAAGATATCAAAGATAAAAAAATTAATTTAGTCATTGTTAAAGATTTATCAAGATTAGGTAGAGATCATGTAATGACTGGTTATTATATTGAAACATATTTTCCTGAGAATAAAGTAAGATTTATATCTATTGTTGAAAATTATGATAGTATGAAAAATCAAGCTAGTAATGACTCTTCTACTTTCATAATTGCATGTAATGATTATTATAGTAAACAAAACTCTTTAAAGATTAGAAATGTATTAGATTCAAAAAGAAAAGATGGTAAATTTATAGGTAGTAAACCTTGTTATGGATATATGAGAGATCCTAATGATAAAGGACATTTAATACCTGATCCTGAAGTTGCTAAATACGTAAAACTTATTTTTGAATGGAGATCAAATAATATAGGTATCAGTGAAATAGCAACTAGACTTACTAATATGGGAGCACCTACTCCAGCAGGATATAAAAACTTACCTTCATCTAGTCGAGTTATAGAAAAGAATAAATGGACAATACATGCTGTTCATAATATATTACAAAATAGGATGTATACTGGTGACATGGTACAACATACTCAAACAAATATAAGTTATAAATCTAAAAAGAAAGTTACATTAGATGAAAGCTTATGGATCATAGTAGAAGACACTCATGAACCATTAGTAGATAAAAATACATTTATGTTAATAAATAAAAAAACTAAAAACAAAAATAGATCTTATTCAAAAAGAAAAAGACCTGAAAGATTATTAGAAGGATTATTATTTTGTCATGAATGTGGTAATCGATTAGGAGTCCTTTATAGAAAGAAACAAGACTACTGGTGTATTAATTGTAATAAATATGCTAGAGATCCTGTTAGAAAATTATGTACATCTCACTTCTTTGCTTATGATTATTTTGAAGAATTAGTTTTAAAAGAAATAAAAAAACTATTATCTAATTTATTTCAAGATTTAGATATGAAAGAATTAAATGAAGAAGTTATTAAAAGAACTAAAAATAATTCTAATGATTATAAAAAAAGAAAAGAAGATATTATTAAAGAACAAAACAAATTATTAGAAACTATTCAAATCATATATAAAGACCGTTTAGATGGCAATATTACACCTGATCAATATAAATTACTATCCAAGCCATATGAAGCTAAATTAAAGGATTTAAATGCTAGGTTAGAAGATATTAATATTGAAATAGAAAAAAGAAAACATAGTACTGATAGGTTACCAAATTATATAAACAAAATAAAAAGGTTGTTAAACTTAAACAACCCTAATAAAGATTTATTATTTGCTCTAATAGAAAGAATTGAAGCAGATAAGAATCGAAATATAATTATTAAATTTAGATATGATATTCTAGATACTCATACTTTTAAATATGAAGATAACAGAGTTCATAATCCATACGGAAGAAAAGGTAAAAAGTGATTTCTATCTCTAACTACTTTCCACCCATTACATTCATAATAGAAGTGCCAATCATTGTTACTAGTGTTTGGTAAAACCACTGATAATTATTTAAATGCTTTCCTATTCTTTTAAACAATCCTGTGTTTTTACTAATTACTTTAGAATCATTTATATTATCTATATAATCTTTTACTTCTTGCACTATATTCTTTAACTCTTCTTTATCTTCATCCTTAGCTTTTTTTCAATTGTTTTTTCTAATTCTTGATATGTATAATCTATACTAAAATTTGAATCATATACTGTTCCAAAGTTAATATTACTACCATTTGCATTAAATGTTTGTATGTTTATACTATTATTCTCACTCATTTTTTTATATTCCTCCTCGTTTTCAAAATAATTTACACCCTGTGGGGTTAAAATTACTTGCCAATCACCACCCAACCAACAAGATGTTCTTGCTGCATATCCACACTCTTCTAATATTGCAAACAATTTTTTTATTTGATTGGTAATATATTCAGGAAACTTTTCTATAGTACCATAATATGTATAATCTTCGTGATTGCTTTCTAATATTAATTTTAACAGTTCCTTTTCCGTATCATTTAACAATTTCATTTCTCCACCTCTTTCTGAAACTATTTTTTTACTATTCTTTTTTCATTTTCTTCTTTAATAATTTTATTTAGACTTTTTTCTAAATCCTTTTGCAACTTTCTAGTATCAAACTTCAATTTAATGTTAGCCATGTATTATTTCAATCCTCCAAACAAAAAAGATACTATAATAATAGTATCAATCGATATTATTAGTATAGCATATTTTCAACTTATTGTCTCTATTTTTTAGATGTTTTAACCCTTCATAATTACTTATATCGGCACCTCCTGCATTTATGTGATTAGAAACTAATAAAGTATTGGGATTATTATTTGTAAGTGTTTTTATTTTTTGTATTCTTTTATCTTTAGGTAGATATTCATCTTCTGTTCTTGTAATTACTG
>Ga0256404_1004337_pt1 | contig 27034 bp, 23 predicted proteins | sample RumenRJG_01DNA_FD_185990 | JGI IMG/M metagenome (GOLD analysis project Ga0256404, IMG submission 185990) | Bovine rumen microbial communities from Lethbridge, Alberta, Canada - RJG_01 | ecosystem: Host-associated > Mammals > Digestive system > Stomach > Rumen | place: Canada: Alberta | collected...
AAAAATAGGGGACTATGTGACATATATACCACCTATAAATACGGATGGAACAAAAAAAACATATACATTTAGTAATAGTGTTAGCGGATATAATAGTGGAACGAGTCAGTCAATAACTCAAGAATACACAATATGGAGAGTTTTGAAAATAAATAATGATGGTAGTTTAGTTTTGGTTGCAGATGTTAAATCCACAAATAAAAATATATATTTTAGAAATGCAATCGGATATAATAACGGAGTATATTTATTGAATGACATTTGTGATAATTTATATTCAAACACAGAAAAGGGAATAACAGCAAGAAGCATAAATATGGAAGATATAACAAATAATATGCAAACTGGAGATGATATAAATATTATAGGATTAAGAAAAATAAAGAAATATCAAGATGATAATGTATCAGAGATATCATCAAGTTCGACTGTAAGTAATATAGATACATCAAATAATACTATATCATACATAGAAAATACATATTATCCAGATATATATGCACATCAAATAGGAGCTGGAATAAATACTACAAATGTATATAAAAAAGGAGATATGGATTCTAATGGAAAAACTGTAATATCAGAAAATGACAAATACTATGCAGCAACAACATCTGAAACAAGAGCAAAAGCTGACAGTTTAACATCCAAATATACATATTACAAAGGAGTAGTTGTAGCTGAAGACTTTTTAGACTACAATGACAATATGAGTGATATTTACAACATATTATTTAATACAAATACGACTTATTGGATTGCATCTCGATATGTTGGATACTCTTCAAACATTAATGGGTGTGCAACTTTTGGACTTCGATATATAGATAATTCAAAGATAGATGGATATAATGTAGCATTTTCCCATACTAATGCTAATTATACAAGCAATAAAGGTAATCATATTTGTCCTGTAATTCACTTAGATTCTAGTGTTAAATTAATAGTGAGCGAATCGGCAAGTACAAGTATAGGAACACCACATACCGTGTTAACAGAATAAACATATTGAATTTTGAAAATGGGGACGGATCCAAAATCCAAAAAATGTGAGGACAAAGGGACGGAGGAAATGTATTAGCTAATTAAAATAGTGAAAAGGCTAAGACAAAACCTCCGTCCCAAAATGCAAAAATTTTTAGACGCATCCCAAATCTTGCACGATGAAATTAAAAATGTTCGCTTGTTTTTTTATAAAAAATAGTGTATTATACATCAATAAAGTGATAAATGTCAAATAAATAAACAAATTTATAATAAAAAGAGGAATAAAAAATGTCAGAGGTTAAATGGACTAAAGAACAATTGGATGCAATAGAAACAAAAGGTAGTAATATACTTGTTGCAGCTGCTGCACGGAAGTGGAAAAACAGCGGTTTTAGTTGAGCGCATTATTCACAAAATAATAGATGAAAAAATGGATATAGATAGAATGCTTGTTGTTACATTTACAAATGCTGCTGCTAGTGAAATGAGGGAAAGAATATTAAATGCAATTTATGAAAAAATTGAAAAAGAGCCTGAAAATATGCATCTTCAAAAGCAAATAACGCTTTTAAACAAAGCGAGTATTTGTACTATACACTCATTTTGCTTAGATGTAATTCGTAATTATTTTTATGAGATTGATATTTCTGCAAATTTTCAAATAGGAGATAGTACGGAAATGGAGCTTTTAAAACAAGAAGTATTAGATGACTTATTTGAAGAAAAATATATACAAAATGATGAGAAATTTTTAGAGTTAATAGATAAATATGCATCATATAGAGGAGATGAACAGCTAAAAGACTTAATACTTAAAATAGATAATGAAATACAAAGTATGCCATTTCCAAAAGATTGGCTTGATGAAAAAGTAGAGATGTTTAATTTAAAAGATAGATTAGACCAAGATTTTTCAAAAACAATATGGGGCTCAATAATATTAAATGACCTGAAAGAAGAAATAAAAGAAAATAGATTAAAATTAGAAGGTATTTATAGAAATTTAAAAAAATATGCAGAACTTGAAAAATATGCTTTAGTAATATTAAATGACAAAGAACAACTAGAAATAATAGAAAACACAATTGAATGTAATAAAGAAAACACATGGGATAAAACATTTGAAAGAATTCTAGATATTGAATTTCAAAAATGGCCTGTTGATAGAAAAGTAAGCATAGAATATAAGACACAGGCAAAAGACCAAAGAGATAAAATAAAAAAATCTATAAATGACATTATTTCAAAAACAATGTTATATTCATCAAAAGAAGCAAATTTGTCAATTTACGAAATGTACCAGACGTTGGTAAATTTAAAAGATCTAACACTGGAGTTTGAAGAAAAATTCTCGAATAGAAAAAAAGAGCTAAATAAAATAGATTTTCATGATATAGAACATTTTGCTCTAAAAATATTAATAGAAAAAAATGATAAAAATGAAATAGCTCCAAGCAAGGTGGCAAAAGAATTGCAAGAAAAATTTGACGAAATTGCAATAGATGAATATCAAGATAGCAACTTAGTTCAAGAATACATATTAAATAGTGTTTCAAAACAAAACAATATATTTATGGTTGGCGATATAAAGCAAAGTATATACCGCTTTAGACAAGCACGCCCAGAATTATTCTTAGAAAAATATAAAAACTATTCAAGCTTGGGGGTTACATTGGGGACGTTTAATTTTGTAACCTCTGCTAAAAGTGTAACCTTCCCAGATTTTAACGAGGTTACAAAATTAAACGTCCCTAATGGGAACAAAATAAAATTATTTAAGAATTTTAGAAGTAGAAAAGAAGTTTTAAGTTTAACTAACTGGGTATTTGAACAAATAATGAGCCCAAAACTTGGTGATATTGATTACAATGAAGAAGAGTATTTGAACTTAGGTGCAGATTACGAAGAAAATATGCAAAACTTTTTGCCAGAACTATATATTTTAGATTTTGCAAAGGATGAACAGCAAGGCATATGGAAAGATGAAAATAAAGAAGAAAAAGATAAATATAAATATAAGGATTTTGAAAAAGAAGAGCAAGATGAAGCAGAAACAGAAGATGAACAAGATAATCAGATTTTAGAAAAGAATGTAGAAGAAGCAAAAATGGTTGCAAGAAAAATTGAAGAACTATTTAAGCAAAATTTTATGGTTCAAGACAAGAAAAAAGGAAAAAGAAAAATTGAATATAAAGACATAGTAATATTACTTCGTTCAACAGCTAATATTGCGCCAATATTTGAAAAAGAGCTTTTAGCAAAAAATTTACCTGTGTTTTGCGATACTTCATCAGAATATTTAGAAACATCTGAAATACAAACAATATTAAATTTGCTTAGAATAATAGATAATCCATTGCAAGATATTCCATTTGTTCAGGTATTGCGTTCACCAATTGGAAATTTTACTGATAATGATTTAGTTGAGATTCGCCTTGCAGATTATAATTGTCATTTTTATGAAGCAATGCTTAAAGCAAGAATATCTGTAAATGAAAAATTGAAAAATAAAATAGATATTTTTCTAGATTATTTAGAAGAGTGGAAACAAAATGAAAAAGAACTACCACTAAATGAGCTTATTTGGGAAATATATTCAGATACTAATTATTACAATTATGTTGGACTACTTGTAAATGGGGCTTTACGCCAGGCAAATTTAAAAATGCTATTTGAAAAAGCAAAACAATATGAGAATGCAAGCTTTAAAGGTTTATATAACTTTATACATTTTATTGATAGACTAAAAGTAACAAATAGTGATATGTCAAGTGCTAAAATAGTGGGAGAAAATGATAATGTAATTAGAATTATGAGCATACACAAAAGTAAAGGCTTGGAATTTCCGGTTGTATTTTTATGTAATAGTTCAAAGAAGTTCAATAAGCAAGATTTAAGTGATAACATTTTAATACATCACGAGTTAGGATTTGGACCTAAAAATATAAATAGTGAATTACATATAGAATATCCAACTTTATCTAAAGAAGCTATAAAATTAAAGTTAGAGCAAGAGTTAATTTCAGAGGAAATGAGAGTTTTGTATGTGGCTTTAACAAGAGCAAAAGAAAAGCTTATAATTACAGCAACAAACAAAGATTGGAAAAAATATATAAAAGAACGAGAAGATATGCTTTCTTTGTATATGGAAGAAAACGATACGAAAAAATTACCAGATAGATTAGTAAAAAAATATGCATCTTATTTAGATTGGATAGTTCTTCTTATGTGTAAGAATTTAAAACAAGATAAAATAAACTTAAAGATTCATAAACTAGGAGAGTTTGCACAAGAAGAACAAATAGTGGAAAAAGTAATTGAAAAAGAGAGAGGTAATAAAGAAGAGATTGAAAAAATAGCAAAACTATTGGAATGGAAGTATGAATATAAAAAATCAGCAGAAATTCCTACTAAAACTTCTGTAAGTAAATTAAAAGAGCAAGAACAAGAGGAAAATAAGGATTTTGAAAATGATTTACAAGAAGTTTTAGAAAATAAAATACAATATAATATGCAAGAACCTAAATTTATAAAAAATAATGAGGAAAAAGTATCTGCAGCAAGAAGAGGAACATTGGTACATTTATGTTTGCAAAAGTTGGATAATAAAAAAGATTATAATGAAAATGATGTAAAACAATTAATTAATGAGCTTGTTTGTAAGAATATAATTTTAAAACAAGAAGCGGAGGTTATTCCAATAATTGCACTAAAAAACTATTTAAAATCTAATTTATGGCAAGAACTAAAACAAGCAAAAGAAGTTCATAAAGAAGAACCTTTTTATTTGTATTTGCCAGCAAATAGAATAAATAGTGAATATACTGAGGAAGATAAAATATTAGTACAAGGAGTAATGGACTTATATTATATTAATAAAGATGATAAGTTAGTTTTGGTAGATTATAAAACAGACTATGTAGAAAAAGGAGAAGAACAAAAACTAATTGATAAATACAAAAAACAACTTGAGCTATACAAAGAAGCATTAGAAAAAGCATTAAACAGAAAGGCAGATAAAGTTCTAATTTATTCAACATGGATTGGAGAGATAGAAATAAAATAAAAATAATATATAAAACACTTGCAATAAAAATTACTTTGGTATAAAATGCAAGAGTAAATATAATAATAAGTAGAGGACTATAAAACTTGACATCATTAATTCATAAGTAAAGGGACATATCTTGTCCCTAAAGAAATGACAGAAGGTAAAGATAAAAGTCCACTACATTAGAAAGAGGAGGAAATAAAAAATGTCAGTAAAAGTAGCTATTAATGGATTTGGACGTATAGGACGTCTAGCATTTAGACAAATGTTTGGAGCAGAAGGGTATGAAGTTGTTGCAATAAATGACTTAACAAGCCCAGAAATGCTTGCACATTTACTTAAATATGATTCAGCACAAAAGGTTTATGAAAAATCAAACACAGTATTTGCAGGAGAGGATTCAATTACAGTAGATGGAAAAACAATAAAAATCTACAAAGAAGCAGATGCAAGAAACTTACCATGGGGAGAGATTGGTGTAGATGTAGTTCTTGAATGTACAGGATTCTATACATCAAAAGAAAAAGCGCAAGCTCATATTGATGCAGGAGCTAAAAAAGTTATAATATCAGCACCAGCAGGAAATGATTTACCAACAGTAGTTTATAGTGTAAATGAAAACATTTTAACTAAAGATGATACAATAATTTCTGCAGCATCATGTACAACAAACTGCTTAGCACCAATGGCAAAAGCTTTAAATGATTATGCACCAATTCAATCAGGAATAATGACAACAGTTCATGCTTATACTGGTGACCAAATGCTTTTAGATGGACCACATAGAAAAGGAGATTTAAGAAGAGCAAGAGCTGCTGCTATAAATATAGTTCCAAACACAACAGGAGCTGCAAAAGCAATAGGACTTGTTATACCAGAACTAAAAGGAAAATTAATTGGTTCTGCACAAAGAGTTCCAGTAGCAACAGGATCTACAACAATTTTAGTTGCAGTTGTAAAAGGAGATAATATTACAGAAGAATCAATAAATGAAGCAATGAAAAAAGCATCAAATGATTCTTATGGATATACAGAAGAATATATAGTTTCTTCAGATGTTGTTGGAATGAGCTATGGTTCATTATTTGACGCAACACAAACAATGGTAACAAAAATAGAAGATGGATTATATCAAGTTCAAGTAGTAGCTTGGTATGACAATGAATATTCATACACAAGCCAAATGGTTAAAACAATAAAATACTTTGCAGAGTTAGGATAAAAAGGACAAAGGGACGGTTCTGTTGTCCGGATTATCAAGAGAGTCAATCTTGTTTTGATAACAAAAATAAAGCTTTCTAATAGAAATATTAGGGAGCTTCATTTTTTGCACAACATACAAATTTGCATTTTAAACGCAACAATATTTTTTACTTTTATCATTTTTAAAAACTATAAAAAGAATAAAAGGTGTTGCAAAAAATAAAAACATTTGATAATATAATATTGTAAATTTAACTTTTGACGAAAGCAAAAACATGTACATTGAAAAATTAATATTATTTCTTATGGCAGAAAAGAGAAGAATTGCCAGTAATTTAATGTACATGTTTTATGTGGCGAAAGGTTAAATTAAAAAAGGAATGAAAAAACTAAAAGCTAAATAAAAAACATAAGAGGAGGAGATAAAATTTGAAAGAAAAAACAAAAATAAAAATAAACCAAAAACTTGCTAGAAATAATATTAAAAATAATGAAAAGGCAATAACACTAGTTGCTTTAGTAGTCACGATAATTGTTTTAATTATTCTAGCAGGAGTAAGTATAAACCTAGTACTTGGAAATAATGGGATAATAACAAAAGCAAGAGATGCAAGAAGTAATTTCCAAAAAGCTGCAGAAGAAGAAGGAACAAAGTTAAACGAACTTTATGCAGAAATGAATGAAAAAATAAGTGGAACGGGAAGCCAAGGTGGTTCTGGAGGACAAGGCGGAGGAGATACAGGAATAGATATAACTACTTTATGGCCAACAGATGAATCAACAAAACCATATTTACCAGATGAAACAAAATTCCATGTATCAGAAAAAGAGGGAGAAAATACATTAGCAAATGGATTAGTAATAGTAGATGACCAAAATAACGAATATGTATGGATAGAAGTGCCAAGAACAACAGTTGTATATGGTGATATACTTACCAATTATGAGTCTATAACTGATGCAAATAGAACAGAGGCACTTCCTGCAATAAAGACTGCATTAATAGCATATGCAGGATTTATGGCAGGAAGTGATAATAAAACAACAAAGTTAGGCTGGAAAGACGAATATTATGATGGGTGTGGAATAGTAGCAGCAAATGGAAAAACAGAACAAGAAAACTATAATGATTTATATAATACAATGCTAGAGAGTGTATATACAAATGGAGGCTTTTACATTGGAAGATATGAGGCAGGAGTTGCAACAATAAGAAACAAATCAACAGAAGGAGTAGATGGAACAAATTGTACAACAACAAGTATTCCAGCAAGTTTAAAACCTCTATCACAAGCAGACAAATACCCATTAAATTGGATAACATGTAGTCAGGCACAAACAATAGCAACAAGAGCAGAATCTGGAACAAGAACAAGTAGCTTAATGTTTGGCTTACAATGGGATTTAGTAATAAAATATTTAGAAACAAAAGGATTTACAACATTAAAATCAAATAGTACAAATTATGGAAATTATTATAATTCAAGTTATAGTATAACAACAGACACTGATGTTGAGCATTCAGAAGATTACGGGGAAACATATAAGAAAGTTGAAAATGAAACTTTAGACCATACATCAAGTAAATCAAGATTATTAACAACAGGTGCAGATACAGATTCAGGGTCAACTGCAAAATTTGATATGCAAAACATATATGATATTGCAGGAAATGTATTTGAATGGACGTTAGAACATGCTACTTCCGACAGCAGTTATCCTTGTGCTGGCAGGGGAGGCAGTTACCGCGATTTTGGCGACAGCCGTCCAGCATCTTACCGCAGCAGCTACGGAGCCACTCATTCCTTCTACAACCTCGGTCTTAGGGTCTCACTTTACTAGTAGGTCTGAGTTCTAATAGCGATAAAGCTATTTAAAGAACTGTTAATTAAATATAATACTTGCTATGTGCAATGGGGACGGAGAATATTGCACACATATATATAGTGTTTATGAGATAATAAAAATGTAGTTTTTTCCAACATAAAAATGTAGGAAAACCTACATTTTTTTCTTTGCCACAATAAGGTAAGAAATGGTAAAATTAATGTACATCAAAATTTTTGATAAGTCTCAAATGAAATGAGCAGTAATATTATGAGACTAGGTGTACTTAATGAAATTAAATTAAATTAAATTATATTTGAGGAGAAGAACAAACAAATTTTCATAAAACCATTGACAATCTCAAATTAAAATGATAGAATACAAACATAAGTTCTAAATGCAACAATAAATATAGAATGAAATGTAGTAATAAAAGTAGATAAGAACAAATTTTTAGAGAAAGAAGGAGTTCTTATGAAGAGTGAAAAACTAGAAACAATTTCAAACTTATTCGAAGGAAAAGAAATCAGGAGTATTTGGAATAAGGAAAAGGAGGATTACTATTTTAGTGTGGTTGATGTAATAGAAGCATTAACAAATAGTAAAATTCCAAGAAATTATTGGAGTGATTTAAAGAGAAAATTAAAAGATGAGGGTAGTCAGTTGCACGAAAATATCGTGCAACTGAAAATAAAATCTCAAAAAGATGGGAAAAACTATGTGACAGATACATTAGATACCAAAGGAATACTACGTTTAATCGAATCTGTTCCAAGTCCAAAAGCGGAGCCATTTAAATTATGGCTTGCTCAAGTGGGAAGTGAAAGAATAGATGAAGTATTTGATCCAGAAATAGCAATAAGAAGAGCAGTAAACTATTATAGAAACAAGGGTTATCCTGATGAATGGATAGAAAAAAGAATAAAAGGTATATTAAATAGCATGGAATACTTGAAAAGTATTCCTTTTTGGTATAAAATAGTATCGGCTAAGAAAATATGGACAAAATAAATAAAAAGTGAACTTTAACGAGGCAAACACATAATTATAATTTAACGAACGGAGGAAAAGAAAATGAATAAAAAAACAGTAAAAGATATCGATTTAAAAGGAAAGAAAGTATTTGTAAGATGCGACTTTAATGTGCCACTTGATGAAAATGGAGCTATTACAGATAATAGAAGAATAGTAGGAGCTCTTCCAACAATAAAATATTTGTTAGAACAAAATTGCAAAATAATATTAAGTTCGCATCTAGGAAGACCGAAGGGAGAAGTTAATCCAAAATATTCGTTAGCACCAGTGCAAAAAGAATTATCAAACTTACTTGGAAAAGAAGTAAAACTAGCAAAAGATGTTGTAGGAGATAGTGCAAAAGAACTAACAACAAACATGCATGAAGGAGATATTGTTTTACTTGAGAATGTACGTTTTGATCCAAGAGAAGAGAAAAATGATGAAAGTTTATCTAAAGAATTTGCAAATATGGCAGAGGTATTTGTAAATGATGCATTTGGAACAGCACATAGAGCACATTCATCAACAGCAGGAGTTGCAGAGTTTTTACCAGCTGTATCAGGATTTTTAATAGAAAAAGAACTTAACTTTTTAGGTGAGGCACTAGAAAATCCAAAAAGACCATTTGTTGCAATACTTGGTGGTGCAAAGGTATCAGACAAAATTGCGGTAATAGATAGTCTTTTAGAAAAAGTAGATACATTAATGATTGGTGGTGGAATGGCTTATACATTCTTAAAATCAATGGGAAACAATGTCGGAAACTCTTTATGCGAGGATGATAAACTGGATTTGGCACAAAGCTTGCTAAAAAAAGCTGAAGAAAAAAATGTTAAATTATTACTTCCAATAGATAATGTTGTTGCAGATAAATTAGAAAGAAATGCAAATACTAAAATTGCAGCTTCAAATGAAATTGAAGATGGATGGCAAGGATTAGATATAGGGCCAAAAACTATTGATTTATACAAACAAGAACTTCAAAATGCAAAAACAGTTTTATGGAATGGGCCTGTTGGCTATTCTGAATTTGAAATTTTTGCAAATGGAACAAAACAAATAGCTGAAACTTTAGCAAACTTAGATGATTGCATTACAATTATAGGCGGTGGAGATTCTGCAGCTGCAATTGAAAAATTAGGTTTAGCAGACAAGATGACACACATTTCAACAGGTGGTGGAGCATCTCTAGAATTTTTAGAAGGAAAAAAATTACCAGGAATTGAATGTCTACAAGATAAATAAAAAGGATGTTGATTATGGAAAATACTAACAAACAGGAACTTGCAGAAGAAGAAATGATTAATTGCGTTGATAAACAAGGTAACATAGTAGGAACAGTTGAAAGAAATGAAGGAATTAATAGAGGAGTTCTTTTGCAAGCTGTTCAGTTATGGATAATAAATCCTAAAACAAAGAAAGTTTTAATGCAAAGAAGATCTGCTAAAAAAGAAAATGATGCTAATATGATTGATGCTAGTGTATCTGGTCATGTTAAGAAGAATGAAATACCAACACAGGCAATTTTAAGAGAAGCTTTTGAGGAAATTGGAATGATTCCAACAGAACTATTTTCAAAATTACAAACTTTAAATAAAATAGAGGTTGACTTTTCAAAAATAGGACGAAAAGGAAGATATATTGCACACGAATATTTAGCATTTTTTGAATATCCATTAGAATATTATAAAAAACAAGATGAAGAAGTAGATGAATTGTTTTTTTGGGACTATGAAAAAGTAAAACAAGAAATTCGAAATAAAAATCCAAACATGAGAATACCTTATATTAAAGAAACAGAAGAGTTATTTAAAATGTTAGATAAAAAAATAAACCAAAGAAAGGAAGAAAAAGAAAAATGCGAAGAAAAGTAATTGCAGGAAACTGGAAAATGAATATGCTTCCAAATGAAGCAATGAGCTTTATAAGTAATTTAGAACCAATAGCAAAAGAGGCAAGTCCAGAGGTGATTTTATGCGTACCATATACAGATTTGTTTTATAGTTTGCTTTCAGCACAAAATACTAAAATTAAAATAGGTGCACAAAATATGCACTGGGAAGAAAAAGGAGCATATACTGGAGAAATAGCACCAGAAATGCTTACAAGTATTAATGTAGAATATGTTATAATAGGACATTCTGAAAGAAGAGAGTATTTTGCAGAAACTGATGAAACTGTTAATAAAAAATTAAAGGCAGCAATAAAACATGGGTTAAAGCCAATACTTTGCATAGGTGAAAACCTAAAACAAAGAGAACTTGGCTTAGAAAATGAAGTTACTTCTCAACAAATAGAGTTTGCATTTGAAGGAATAAGCAAAGATGATGCAGAAAAAATTATAATTGCTTATGAACCAATATGGGCAATAGGAACAGGAAAAGTTGCAACAAAAGAAGATGCAAACAATATGGCAAAACAAATAAGAGAGAAACTATCGTCTCTATATGATGAAAATTTAGCACAAAACATTACAGTTCTTTATGGAGGAAGTGTAAAACCAGAAAATGCAAAAGAAATATTTGCAACAACAGATGTTGATGGAGCATTAGTTGGAGGAGCAAGCCTAAAGATAAATGAATTTGAACAAATTATAAAATCAATATAAACTTAATGAAGTAAATAAAAAGAGGTAAAATAAATGAAAAACAAATTAACTATGCTAATGATACTAGACGGATTTGGAAAAAATGAAGAATCAAATGCAAATGCTGTAAAATTAGCAAATACACCCAATATAGACAAACTAATGAAAACATGTCCAACAACACAAATTCACACTAGTGGATTAGATGTTGGACTTCCAGATGGACAAATGGGAAATTCTGAAGTTGGACATACAAATATAGGTGCTGGAAGAATAGTATATCAAGAATTAACAAAAATAACTAAATCTATAGAAGATGGAGATTTTTTTACAAATAAAGAACTAGTAAATGCTATAGAAAATTGTAAGAAGCATAACTCAAAATTACATGTTATGGGACTTTTGTCAGATGGCGGTGTTCATTCACATATAAGACATTTATATGCAATTTTAGAACTTGCAAAAAGAAAAGATTTTGAGAATGTTTATGTTCATTGTTTTATGGATGGAAGAGATACACCTCCAACTTCTGGAGAAAATTATATTACAGAGCTAGAAGAAAAAATGAAAGAAAAAGGTGTAGGAAAAATTGCAAGTATTTCTGGCAGATTTTATGCAATGGATAGAGATAAAAGATGGGAAAGAATAAAAAAAGCTTATGATGCATTAGTAAATGGAGAAGGAAATAAATACACATCAAGTATTTCAGCAATAGAAGCATCTTATCAACAAGAAATATTTGATGAGTTTATTGAGCCTACAGTTATTGTAAATGCAGAGAAAGAACCAATTGCAACTATTGAAAAAAATGATTCTGTTATATTTTTCAATTTTAGACCAGATAGAGCAAGAGAAATAACAAGAACTTTGGTAGATAAAAACTTTAATGAATTTGAAACAAAAAAAGATTTAAGTTTGTTTTTTGTTTGCATGAAAAGTTATGACGAAACAATGCCAAATGTAAAAATAGCATTTGAAAAAGAAGAACTTAAAAACACATTTGGTGAGTATATTGCATCAAAAGGTTTAAAACAATTAAGAATTGCAGAAACAGAAAAATATGCACACGTAACTTTCTTTTTTAATGGAGGAGAAGAAAAACAATATGAAGGTGAGGAAAGAATATTAGTTCCATCTCCTAAAGTTGAAACTTATGATTTAAAACCTGAAATGAGTGCCTATGAAGTAACAGAAAAGGTAGTAGAAGCTATAAATTCCGAAAGTTATGATTGTATTATTTTAAATTATGCAAATCCAGATATGGTAGGCCATACTGGAATTTTAGAAGCTGCAATAAAGGCAATAGAGGCAGTTGACGAATGTGTAGGTAAAGTCATAGATGCAATAAATGCTGTAAATGGGGTATTACTAATTACAGCAGATCATGGAAATGCTGAACAAATGATAGACTATAAAACAGGAGAGCCACATACCGCTCATACAACTAATCCAGTACCTTGCATTTTATATGGATTAGAAAATGTAAAATTAAAAGAAGGAAGGCTTTCAGATTTAGCACCAACAATGCTTGATATTATGAAACTTGATAAACCAGAAGAAATGACAGGAGAAAGTTTAATTGAAAAATTATAGTTTATAGGGTTATTATGCCCTATAAATCTGTATTAAGGGGAAGAAAAATATGTTAAATGGAGCAAGGTTAAAAAATATATATTCTAAAATTCAAACTAAGCTTTTTTATATGATTCCCGAAAAATGGGATAGAATATATTTATATGCAGCTGTAATTGAAGATAAAAATAAACTTGAAAGAGGGGAAATGTTTTTCTATTATTACCCAAGTGGAATATTAAAAAAGAATCCAGTGAATGTATATGAAGTTCCAGCCAGATTTAATATAGAAGAAAGTTCATATATAAAACTTGCAGATGAACTATATGATACAATAAAATTATTAAGAGCAGAATTTAAAAACGCCAAGGAAGCTCCTTGGACAAGTTTAACTATTTCAGTTGTAAATTTAAAATTTAAAATTGAATATAACTACGATGATCTGCAAGAGGTTTCAGATGAAGAAAGACATTTAATTTGGCAATATAAATATTTAGGACTATCGCCAGAAAGACTTCCAAGGAGGCAAAGAAAATTATTAGAGCAGTATATCCAAAAAGAACAAATAAATGCTCCTAAAGTAAAAAAACATACAGAAAATATGTATCAGAAACATGTACATAATATTATAGAATATGATAAGACAAATATAGTAGAAGATAAAGAAGAAAAAGATAGTAAAAATAAAAAAGATAAATACGAATTATATAAAGAACAACAAGCAAGGAAAAGATTAGCTAGGCAAGAAGAGGAAAATAACGAAGAAAAAAAGAATCAAATTTTAAACTTTTGATGTTTTGGGGGACTTAAGCAAAAAACATCACGGGAGGAAATTGGTGTGCCAAAATCCCCCGTTTCCAATGGCACAAAAGCACTTGAAAAAAATGGACAATAGTTATATAATTAGCATGTCATAAAATAATTTGGAAAGGAAGTAAATAAAATGAAAGAGTTTTTAGAAATTGAAGATGTTAGAGCATTAGAGGTGTTAGACTCAAGAGGGAATCCAACAGTTCAAGTTGAGGTAGTTACAGAAGGAGGTTTTTCAGGTGTCGCAATGGTACCATCTGGAGCATCAACAGGAAGCTTTGAAGCAGTTGAATTAAGAGATGGAGATAAGTCAAGATATTTAGGAAAAGGAGTCTTAAAAGCAGTAGAAAACGTTAACAAAATAGTAGCTCCAAAATTAATTGGAATGAATGTATATGATCAAGTAAAAATTGATAAAACATTAATAGAGTTAGATGGAACAGAAAATAAAGGAAAACTTGGAGCAAATGCAACATTAGGAGTATCCTTAGCTTGCGCAAAAGCAGCTGCTGCAACTCTTGGAATGGAGCTTTATAACTACATTGGAGGAACAAATGCTAAAACATTACCTGTTCCAATGATGAATGTTTTAAACGGAGGAAAACATGCAGACAATACTGTAAGTTCACAAGAGTTTATGATAATGCCAGTAGGAGCCCCAAACTTTACAGAAGCACTTCGTTGGTGTACAGAAACATATCACACATTAAAATCAATTTTAAAAGAAAAAGGACTAGCTACAGCAGTTGGAGATGAAGGTGGATTTGCACCAAACTTAGAAAGTGATGAACAAGCTCTAGAACTTTTAGTAGAAGCAATAACAAAGGCAGGCTATAAACCAGGAGAAGATATTTGCCTTGCAACAGATATAGCATCAACAGAAATGTATGATGAAGCTAAAAAAATAGGAGAAGAAGGAAAATATTATTTCTGGAAAACAAAAGAACTAAAAACAGTTGATGAAATGATAGATTGGATAGTATCTTTAACAGAAAAATATCCACTAATTTCAATAGAAGATGGTTTAGCAGAAGAAGACTGGGAAAACTGGAAGAAACTAACAGATAGATTAGGAGATAAAGTTCAACTAGTTGGAGACGATTTATTTGTAACAAATATTAAAAGATTACAAAAAGGTTTAGATAATAAAGTTGCAAATAGTATATTAATTAAATTAAATCAAATAGGAACTCTAACAGAAACATTAGATGCAATTGAACTTGCAAAAAGAAATGGATACACAGCGGTTGTATCACATAGAAGTGGAGAAACAGAGGATACTACTTTAGCAGATGTAGCTGTTGCTACAAATGCAGGACAAATAAAAACAGGTGCACCATGTAGAACAGATAGAGTTGCAAAATATAATAGATTATTAAACATTGAAAATCAACTAGGTGAAGAAGCTAAATATTTAGGAAAGAAAGCTTTTAGACAATAAAATTTTTGAGCTTTTTTGGGACACAAAGCGTTTTCGTAATTGAGGGACACACACCGAAATAATAATTAAAATTGAAATTATTATTTTGGTGTGTGTCCCTTAATTAATGAAAAGTTTTTATTATTTCGGTGTGTGTCCCACTTTTTCTTGAATATAATAATTTATAGGAGGTAGTTTTAAAATGGATGGAATTTATGAAATTACTATGAAGACACCAATGGGAGGAATGAAGCGGAAAAGTAACATTATTGTCAAATGGAGAAAATTTAAATGGTGTTCTTGAAATAATGGGAATGAAAAATAATTTAGCAGGAGGAAAAGTAAGAGGTAATCAATGTTACTTCAAAGGAAATATTAAAAACAATGCATTAAATATTCAGTATGAAATTATGGGTGAATTACAAGCAAATATATTAAATATTTATGCGAAAACTAACATGGGAGAGTTTAAATTACAAGGCAAGAAAATTGGATAATGCGAGATTTGGCACGCGTGCAAGATTTTGTGCAAGATTTGGGAAGGTCCCAAATCTTGCATTAAAAATGTAAAAATATTTAAAAAATATTGATAAAAAAAGAATTATTTGATATTATTATATTAGGAATTTAAATTAGAAGATGCAAGATTTAGAAATGTCCTAAATCTTGAACCAAATCTTGCAAAAAGATGAAAATGGGAGATACAAATGGAAACAGAAACTATAGCACCAAATGAAGAAAAAATTTCAAAAGATGAACAAGAATTGCAAAAGAAAAGAAAAAATAATATAAAATTATATTCAATATATCGTGTATTTTCATGGGATATGTTATTTTATTATGCAATAATATATTTGTTCTTAACAATCGAAAAAGATGTTACACCACCACAATTTTTACAATTTGATGCATTTTACATATTATTTAGATTTGTATTTCAAATACCAGGAACACTAACTGTACAAAAATTTGGAAAAAGAAAAGCACTAATATTATCTAACGTAATACTAGTAATTCATATGTTGTTTATAATTTTTGCAAAAAATTTTGGAATGCTTATATTTTCTCAAGTATTATGTGCTATTGGATTTAATATAAAGGCTATATGCGAAACAGATATGTTATATGATTCTATAAGCGCAGATGAAAAAAGAGGAAGCATATTTGCAAAAATAGATGGAAAAGCAACTTCAAGATATTATTATGTGGATGCAATATCAGCTATTGCATCAGGATTTTTATTTGTAATTAATCCATATATACCAATGATATTATGTTTTGTATTTTTACTTATAACATTTTTCTTATCTACAAGATTTGAAGAGATACACCCTGAAAAGGGAAAATTAGAAATAAAAGAAGAATTGAAAAATATAAAATATGGTTTTAAAAGCATATTTAAATCTAAACGTTTAAAAAGTTTATTAATATTTAATGGATTATTTGTTGGTTTAATAAAAATCTTGCAAAGTATAAGAAATACGGTCTTAGTTGAAGTGGGAATGCCGAATCAATACTTTGGAATTATATTTGCTGTTATGGGAATAATAGCCGGGATTTCAGCCAGAAATCAAGGAAAAATACATGACAAATACAGAAATAAAACATTAACAGTTCTAGCACTTCCTACGGCAATTTCTTGCTTAATTACAGGATTTGTATTATTATCTAATTTTAAAGCAGAATTAAAGATAGTTATAGTTCTTATAATGTTTGCTTTGCAATATATTACAAAAGGACCATACTACGTAATTATGAGAAGATATTTTAATAATTTTACAACAAGCGAAAAAAGAATAAAAATTTCTACAACAAATATTTTTTGTGAAAATGCAATAGCATCTCTACTTATATTTGCAGCATCTTCAATATTAGAATTTGTTAATATAGACTATACATCAATAATTGTAGGATGTGTATTTACAATTGGATTTGTTTTATTATTAGATATAATGAAAAAAACAGTAGGATTAAAACCTGAAGAATATAGTAAAAAAGAAATTTTATAAATTTTAAAAAAATATTTGACAAATTAAATAAGTTAATAGATAATAATTATGATAAACATAGGTAAAAATTTTAGATAACCAATGAGGAGGAAATAGATATGTACGTATTTAATAAAATAACGGTAAATCCACAATTACCAAAAAGAATAGAAAATTTAGGGAAAATAGCTAACAATCTTTGGTGGTCATGGAACACAGAGTTTTTGGGATTATTCAAACAAATAGATAGAGATTTATGGGAAACTACAGAAAAAAATCCTGTAAAATTTTTAAAACTAGTATCACAAGAAAGATTAGAGGAAGCAGCACAAAATAATAATTTCTTAAAACAATATGATCAAATAGTTGAAAATTTTGAAGATTATAAAAATAGTAAAAATACATGGTTTTCAAGAAATTATCCAGAAAATAAAGAAGATGTAATAGCCTATTTTTCTGCTGAATATGGATTAGACCAAATTTTATCTATTTATTCTGGAGGGCTTGGAATTTTATCAGGAGATCATTTGAAATCTGCAAGTGACTTAGGAATTCCACTTGTTGCAGTTGGTCTTCTTTATAAAAGTGGATATTTTCATCAAAAAATAAATGGATACGGAGAGCAAGAAACAGAATATAAAAAGATAAATATATCATGTCTTCCAATAAAACCTGTTAAAGATGAAAATGGAAAGGATATAATAATATATTTAAAGTTTCCAAAAAGAAGATTATATTTAAAAATATGGCAAATTGAAGTTGGTAGAGTTAAGTTATATTTGATGGATTCAGATATAGAAGAAAATAATGAAGAATATAGAAATATAACTACTACTCTTTATGGTGGAGATCAAGAAATGCGTATTTCTCAAGAAATAGTGCTTGGAATGGGAGGAGTTCGTCTTCTTAAAGAGTTAGGCTATAATCCAACTGTATATCACATGAATGAAGGACATTCATCATTCTTAATTATGGAACTTATAAAAAATATTATGAGAGAAAGACAAGTTTCTTTTGAAATTGCAAGAGATATAGTAACATCAAAAACGGTATTTACAACACATACACCAGTACCAGCAGGAAATGATATTTTCCCAGTAACATTAGTTGAAAAATATTTTAAAGATTATTGGGATAGACTTGGAATTTCTAAAGAAGAATTTCTTAGAATGGGAATGGAACCAAATGCAAATACAAACGCAGGATTTAACATGGGAATACTTGCACTAAAAATTGCTGGAAAGAAGAATGGTGTTAGCAAACTTCATGGAGCTGTATCAAGAGAGTTGTTTAACAATGTATGGCCTGAAATAGCTGCAGATGAATCTCCAATTACTTATGTAACAAACGGAATCCATACATGCACATGGCTTGCAAAAAATTTAAAAGAAATTTATAACGAGTATTTAATGCCATATTGGCAAGACAATATTTTTAAAGATTCAACTTGGGAGAAAATAGAAAATATTCCGGACGAAAAATTATGGAATGCACATTTGGAAAGAAAACAAAAATTAATGCAAAAAGCAAAAGAAAACATTACAGAAAGATTAAAAAGATATAATTATTCTTATGAACAAATTAATGATATTGTATCAAAATTAAATCCAAATGCTTTAACAATAGGCTTTGCAAGAAGATTTGCTACTTATAAAAGAGCAACATTATTATTTAGAGATTTAGAGAGAATAACACAAATACTAAATGATAAAGATAGACCAGTTCAAATTTTAATTGCAGGTAAAGCACACCCAAGAGATAAAGAAGGTCAAGATTTAATAAAATATATTCACGAAATTTCTTTAAAACCACAATTTAAAGGAAAAATATTCTTACTTGAGAATTATAACTTAGAGTTATCTCATTATTTAGTAAGTGGTGTAGATGTATGGCTTAATACGCCAAGACGTCCAATGGAAGCATCTGGAACAAGTGGACAAAAGGCATCTGTAAACGGAGTTGTAAACTTTAGTATTTTAGATGGCTGGTGGGCTGAAGGATATAATCAAAAAAATGGATGGGCTATTGGAACAAATGCAGAATACGAAAGCTATGAAGAACAAGATAATATGGATAGCCAAAGCATATATAATATACTTGAAAATAAAATTATTCCAGCATATTATAATAAGGACAAAAAAGGAATTTCTAAAACATGGATGGAATATATGAAAAACTCTATTATTTCAACAGGAGGAAGATACAGTACAGCGAGAATGCTTGTTGACTATACAACAAAATTATATATGCCTCTAGTAGATTTATACCATAATTATTTTGAAAATATAGAAGAAGTTGCAAGATATAATGAATTTAAAGAAGAACTTAATAGAAATTGGAAGGAAATTCAAATTCTAGAAGAAAATAATTTAGATAATATTGCAATAGATGCTGGTAATAACATTGAAGTTGCATGCAAAGTAATACTTCCAAACATAAATGTAGAAAATATAGAAACACAAGTATATTATGGAAAGATAAAAGATAATGGAGTTTTAGAAAAAATAGCAATTATACCAATGAAATTAGTTGGGGCAGATGAGGAAAATAGAACATATACATATAGAGCTAAAATAGAACTTACAACAGGTGGAGAATATGGCTATACATTCCGTGTTATGCCAAAACATGAAATGCTTTTAGATAGCGAAAACTTGAATTTAGTTAAATGGATAGTTAAATAAGCAATTAAGCCAATTGAAAAAATAATATGATATAATTTGAAAAATTTATATCATATTATTTTTTTATATGTTGAATCAAAGGAGTTTTTTCTATGCCAAAATCCCTCGTCCCAAATGGCACTTAATAGCACTTGAAAGTAATATTAAAGAGTGTTATAATATCATTATTAAAATTAGGAGAATTTGGAGGAAAAATAAATATATGAGAAAAACAAAAATAGTATGTACAATTGGACCTGCAACAAAAGATGTTGAGATATTAAAAAAGGCAATTTTAGCAGGTATGAATGTTGCAAGAATAAACTTTTCACATGGAGGATATGAGGAGCAAAAAGAATATATAGATGCTGTAAAAGAGGCAAGAAAAGAGCTAGATATACCAGTTGCCTTAATGATGGATACACAAGGCCCAGAAATTAGAACTGGAGAGTTAGAAAAAATGCCAATTAGACTTGAGACTAATGATGTAATTACCTTAGTTAATAAAGATATAATAGGAAATAAAGAAAAAGTAAGTATAAGTTATAAAGAACTTTATAAAGATATTAAAGTAGGAGCAAAAATTTTAATAGATGATGGAAAAATAGAATTACAAGTTATAGAAATAAAAAATAAAGATGTAATATGTAAAGTAACAAATGGTGGTATGCTTGGAGATAGAAAAAGTATTAATTTGCCAGGAACTCATGTAAATATTCCGTCATTAAAGGAAAAAGATATTCAAGATTTAAAAGATGTAGCAAGAGAGGATTTTGATTTTATAGCAGCGTCATTTATAAGAAGTGCAAATGACGTAAGAGCAATAAGAAAAGTATTAGATGAAAATGGTGGAGAAAGTATAAAAATAATTTCTAAAATAGAAAATCAAGAAGGAATTGATAATTTAGACGAAATAATTGAAGAGAGTGATGGAATAATGGTTGCTCGAGGCGATTTGGGAGTTGAAATTCCATTTTATGAAGTTCCAATTATGCAAAAGAAACTTATACAAAAGTGTAATGAAGCAGGAAAAATGGTAATAACTGCAACACAGATGTTAGATACAATGACAGAATATCCAAATCCCACAAGAGCAGAAGTTAGCGATGTTGCAAATGCAATTTTTGATGTTACAGGTGCAATTATGCTTTCTGGAGAAAGTGCAATGGGTAAATATCCTGTAAAATGTGTTGAAACGATGAATATAATTGCTACTACATCTGAAGAATACATAAAATATTGGAAACGTTATACAAGAAGAAGTCATGATTTAAGAAATAGAGATTATGAATATAAACTAAATTACAGTGTGGCAACAACAGCAATGGAAATGGAGGCAGATGCAATTCTAGCGTATACAGAAACAGGTAATACCGCAAGAATACTTGCTAGTTTCTTGCCACAATGTCCAATTTATGCTTTAACATCAAATGAAAAAACTTATAGGCAATTATCACTTGCATGGAATACAACACCAATATTAATAAAAGGAAAAAGAACCCCAAATGCAATTATATCTGAAGGCATAGAGGAAGTAAAAAGAAGAGGCCTTGTAAAAGAAGGAGATATTGCAATAATAGCTGGAGGAGCATCTATTTTATCAGATAGACATGAAGAAGCAATTAATAAGACAATTGGTGGAGTTTTAAAAATTTAAAAACAATTAAAACGAGGAAATATAAATTGAAAGAAAAAGAAATTTATAGAAATAATGCAAACTAAATTTGTTTCTCATCTATTTATATAGATGAGAAATTTTTTAAATCCATTTCATATGTGAGAGAAAATGAAATATATAAAATGATTTGAAACGAGGAAAAAATGAATAAAAGATGGGAATATAAAAAAGCAGATGAAGAAAAAGTAAACAAAATAGTAGAAGAATATAAAGTTAGTAATTTATTAGCCAAAATACTAGTAAATAAAGATATTACAACTAAAGATAAAATAGAGTTATTTTTAAATCCTACAAGACATGACTTTTATGATCCATTTCTTATGCCTGATATGGAGTCTGCTGTAAATAGAATTATAAAAGCAATAGAAGAAAAAGAAAAAATACTTATTTATGGAGATTATGATGTAGATGGAATAACAAGTACAACAGTACTAAAAAGATTTTTTGAAGATAGAGGAATAGATGTTTCTTTCTATATTCCTAATAGATTAGATGAAGGGTATGGTCTAAACAAAGATGCAATAAAAAAAGTCGTAGATGCCGGAAATACGCTTATGATTACAGTTGACTGCGGAATAACTGGAAATGAAGAAATAGATTATCGGAAATTCTTTAGGACTAGATACAATTGTAACAGATCACCATGAACCTGCAGAAAAACTTCCAAATGCAATAGCAGTTGTTGATTGTAAAAGAAAAGATAATAAATATCCATTTAGAGAACTTGCAGGAGTAGGAGTTAGTTTTAAATTAATTCAAGCATTATCTAAAAAGTTAGGATTAGATGAAAAGGAGTATTTAAAATATTTAGATATTGTATGTATAGGGACAATTTCTGATATTGTACCATTGGTTAGTGAAAATAGAGTAATTACAAAACTGGGATTAAAACTTGTTAAACAAACAAAAAATATAGGATTAAAGGCATTACTTGAAGTTGCTGGATATAAAAATATAGATTCAATTACAATTTCATTTGGAATAGCACCAAGAATTAATGCATGCGGAAGAATGGGAAAAGAAAAAGAAGCTTTGGACTTGTTTTTAACAGAAGATGAAGAAGAAGCAAGAAGAATTGCTCGGAAGGCTAAATGAGTACAATTTAAAAAGGCAAGAAATTGAAAAGAAAATATTTGAAGAGGCAGAAGAACAAGTTGGAACACAAAAGAATAAAAAACAAGTTCTGGTTTTAGGACATGAAAATTGGCACCATGGTGTTATAGGAATAGTATCATCAAAAATTACAGATAAATATTTTAAGCCAAGTATATTAGTATGTTTTGAAGGAAAAGAGGCAAAGGGGTCCGGAAGAAGCATACCAGGATTTGATTTACATGAAGCTTTAGTTAATTGTAATACATACTTAGACAAATGTGGACGGACATAGCATGGCTGTCGGACTAAGTCTAAAAACAGAAAATTTTGAAAAATTTAAAGAAGAATTTGAAAAATATGCTGAAAAATTTGACATATGTGATATAATACCTATTATTGAGATGGATGAAGAAATTTCTTTAAAAGACATAAATTTAAAATCTGTAAAAGAGTTAAGCATGCTTGAACCATTTGGAGAGGCAAATAGGGAGCCACTATTTTTATTTAGAGAGTTAAGAATAAAATCAATAAGAGCCTTATCAGATGGAAAACATTTAAAACTTAATCTTCAAGACGGAAATTTTTATATAGATGCAATAGGATTCAATTTAGGAGAACTAATTAATGAATATAAAATAGGAGATAAAATTGATTTAGCAGGCACATTAGAAATTAACGAATTTAACTTAAGGCAAACAGTTCAAATACTTATAAAAGATATAAGAAAATCATATTAGAAAAAAGGAAGGTGAAACATTATGCAAGAAGCAAAGCTAGAATATACAATAGATGATATAATTAACAAGATGAAAAAAAACAATAGAAGAACAGATACAAAGCTTATTTTAAGAGCATATAATTTTGCTAAAAATAATCATGGAGAGCAACTTAGAAAATCTGGAGAACCATATATTATTCATCCTGTGCAAGTTGCCTATACACTTGCAGATTTAGGACTTGATGACCAAAGTATATGTGCAGCGCTTCTTCATGATGTTGTAGAAGATACAGAAATTACACATCAAGATTTAATAAACGAGTTTGGAAATGAAATCGCAGAAATGGTTGATGGTGTAACAAAACTTAGTAAATTAAATTATGAGTCAGTAGAAGAAGCTCAAGTAGAAAATTACCGTAAAATGTTTTTAGCAATGGGAAAAGACATTAGAGTTATTATGATAAAATTGTCAGATAGACTTCACAATATGAGAACATTAAAATATTTATCTCGTGATAGACAAATTGCAAATGCAAAAGAAACAATGGATTTATATGCACCTCTTGCTAATAGACTTCGGAATTTATTCTTTAAAATGGGAGTTAGAAGATTTAGGATTTAAATATCTTTACCCAGAAGAATATAGAGAAATAGTAGAAGGCATAGATAGAAAAAGAGAAGAACGTTTACGATTTATAGATAAAATAGAAGATCAAATAAAACAAGAGTTAAAGAAACAAAGAATAGATGCTGAAATTACAGGTCGTGCAAAGCACTTATATAGTATTTATAGAAAAATGAAAAGAGATAATATAACATTAGACCAAATTTATGATTTATTTGCACTTCGTATTATAGTAAACTCAGTAAAAGATTGTTATGCTGCACTTCGGTGTTGTACATGAACTATATAACCCAATGCCAGGAAGATTTAAAGACTATATTGCAGTTCCAAAACCTAATATGTATCAATCATTACATACAACTTTAATAGGAGAAAAAGGAACACCATTTGAAGTTCAAATTCGTACATGGGACATGCATCGTATAGCAGAATATGGAATTGCTGCGCATTGGGCATACAAAGAGGCAAGTTTTGCTAGAGGGAAAAAAGCAAATGTAACAGTTACAGAGGATAAGCTTGCATGGCTTAGAGAAACATTAGAATGGCAAAAAGATATGCAAGATCCACAAGATTTTTTAAATACATTAAAAACAGAGTTATTTGAAGATGAAGTTTATGTATTTACTCCAAAAGGAGATATAAAAGTTTTGCCTGCAGGAAGTACACCAATAGATTATGCTTATAATATTCATGCAGAAATCGGAAATCACATGACAGGATGTAGAATAAATAGTAAAATGATGCCAATTATTACAAAGCTAAAAAATGGAGATATTGTAGAGGTAATTACATCAGATAATGCAAAAGGACCAAGTAGGGATTGGCTAAAATTTATAAAAAGTTCAACAGCAAAAAATAAAATAAATGCATGGTTTAAAAAGAATCAAAGAGAAGAAAACATAGAAAAAGGAAAAGACTTAATTGAAAAAGAAATAAAAAGAATAGGTATGGAATATAGCGAAATATTTAAACCAGAATTTATAGAGGGAGCACTAAATAGATATAAATTTAATTCGATTGATGATATGTATGCAGGAGTTGGATTTGGTGCAATAACAGCAACTAAAGTAATAACAAGAATATTGGAAGAATATAGAAAAGTGCATAAAGAAGAAAACGTCGAAGACAAACTTGAAGAACTTTCAAAACCAAAGGTACAGCCAAAACCTTCAAAATCAGGTGTAGTTGTTGAGGGAATAGACAACTGTTTAGTAAAACTTTCAAAATGTTGTAATCCTGTTCCAGGAGATAACATAGTAGGATATATTACAAGAGGAAGAGGAGTATCGGTACATAGAGCAAATTGTAAAAATTTAAACGACCTATTCCAAGATGAAGAAACAAGAATGATAAATGTGTATTGGCAGACAGAAAAACAAGCAGCATATAATGTAGATATAGAGGTATATGCAAATGATAGAAGTGGACTACTTGCAGATATAATAGCACAAATAGAAAAAACAAAAACGAAATTAATGGCAGTATCATCAAGAGCAAATAAAGAAAGAATAGCAATAACAGAAATAACTGTCGAGGTAGAAAACCTAGAGCAATTAAATGAAGTATTAAAAGCACTAAGAAAAGTAGATAGTGTATATGAAGTAAAACGTAAAAAATAGGGTTACATTAGGGACGTTTAATTTTGTAACATCTGGTACAAATGTAACCATATTTATAAGTATTTAAGGTTACAAAAGGGACAGATGTTACAAAATTAAACGTCCCTAATGTAACCCTAACGAAAGGATAAAGAAAATGATTTTAAAAATGTTAAAATTAGAAACACAACTTGCAGATCCAACAAATTGTTATATTGTTGAAGATGAAGAAACAAAAGAAACTATGGTAATAGACCCAGGTGGAGAGCCTGAAAAGATAATAGAAATGTTAGATTCTTTGGGAATCGATAATTTGAAATATATTTATTTAACTCATTGCCACGGAGACCATTTTGGTGGAATTATAGAGCTGAAAAATAGAAAAGGCGGAAAAATTTTAATACATAGAGATGACGCAGAAGGTTTATATAACAAGGATATTAGCCTTACTTATTATATTGGAATGGATGATATTAGGTTAGAAGCGGACTCAAGAGTTGATGAAGGTGATAAAATCCACCTAGGAAACCTAGAATTTCAAGTTATACATACTCCAGGTCATACACAGGGGGGAACGTGTTTATACTGCAAGGAGGAGTCATTACTTTTTTCGGGAGATACATTATTTAAAGGAACATGGGGAAGAACAGACTTGCCAACTAGTAGTTTTCCTGCTATAATATCATCTATAACAAATAAATTAGCAATACTACCAGATGATACTATAGTATACCCAGGACATGGACATATTACAAGAATTAAGGAAGAAAAGCCTATTTATCTTAATTTAAGTCCACGATTAGACTAATTGACTATTAATTAAAAAGGAGAGTAAAAAAATATGAGTAAAGTTGAACCAAGAACATTACCAGGTTTTATGGAGTTACTTCCTGGTGAGCAAATTTTATTTAATAAAATGAAAGAAAAAATCCAAAAGTCTTACGAAAAATTTGGATTTTTACCATTAGATACACCAGTTATAGAAAAATCAGAGGTACTTCTTGCAAAGGCAGGAGGAGAAACAGAGAAGCAAATTTATAATTTTTCAAAAGGAGACAATAATCTTGCTTTACGTTTCGATTTAACAGTACCACTTGCAAAATATGTAACACAGTATTACAATGATTTAAATTTTCCATTTAGAAGATATCAAATAGGAAAAGTTTATCGTGGAGAAAAACCACAAAAGGGCAGA